>POVV01000263.1_pt1 | contig 40212 bp, 38 predicted proteins | sample 1560271 | NCBI WGS metagenome assembly POVV01 (sample SAMN08337232, study PRJNA429181) | Bioreactor metagenome, whole genome shotgun sequencing project. | biome: cows' rumen and soil; feature: anaerobic; isolation source: anaerobic chemostat enrichment culture, galacturonate as sole carbon... | reverse complement strand
TGGGGAGCGGCTATCTTCAATAGTGCATCTTGAAAATTCTTTTTCTTTTTCAGTAAGTCATTAATATCATACTCATCCTGATATTCGATAGAAAATATACAATATTGAACATACGTCATATAAAAATCAATCAACTGCTCTTTATCAAGCTCTTCTAAGATTATTTCATCGAGAATCGTTCCTGCTTTTGATAGCATTCCAGCTTTTGCTTCACTCCTTGCCCACTGAATCATACAATCGTTAATCCATTTCTTATTCTCTACATTCTTAGCAACATCAAGAGCCTTATGTACATATGCAATAGTAGAATCACATCTATAAGTTTCATATACCTTTGCTAAATTCAGGTAAAACACATACTGCTCATCTTTTGTTAAACTATGATCGGACAATTGTTTTCTCAATTCATCAATATATATATCCTTGCGAGCAGTATACTCATCTTCGTTCTGTATAGCCTCATCTAATTCACGAAGCAATTTTTTTTGACTGCTTGCTACAGATGAAAAGCCAGTCAAAAATAAAAAACAAATAAATAAAATGAAGAGTTTCATTTTTAGTCCTTTTAGAGTCTGTTTTTATTTAATAACCAATAATGCATTAATAATTTAAATATGTAATATTGGTAACGTTAAAGCAAAGTACGATAAAATATTAGAATCTTGTAGTACATTTGAAGAAAAATAAAGAGAAATTTCAACTGTACAATCCTTTTTATATTCCTCAATTATCCGTTACAACCAATAAACAGAATCCCGAAACTGTTCATATCTTCTTTCGCTTTACAGCTCCACAAGTTATAAAAATCATTGACAAGGAGTTTCTTTACGATCAGGGTATATTTAAATCTTTGCCTATCATGGCTAAAGGATTAGATATATTGGAAATTAGGTCGCAAAAATTTAAAAGAAAGTTAATTGAGATGATTTTCATTAATTCTTCATTTATTAAATAGTGAAGTATTCTTTTATCCTTACCTATAAGCATATCTAGTTAATCAGAATAGGATGATCCTTTTTAGAATTAATTAGCCAATATGATCTTTGAAATTTCTATACAAGAATTTCATAAAGAATGATCACCTGAAAAATAAGATAAAGAATGATTTAAGGACAAAAATAGTTACTTTAAGAAACAAAAAACAAAAAAATTAATTAATTTATTAACAACTATTTACATGTATAAGATAGCCTAAATTGTACTTCACAATGTACTTCACTTCTTGCCTGATGATTTAATAATTATGTTTGTGCCAGGTTTAAATATAAACTGTAAAATCTGACACCATAATAAAATGAAGAAAAAAGTACTACTACTCTTATCCTTTATATTTGTTTCCATCTTTTCTCAAGGTTCAGTCTATAACATTTGTAAGTTTGGAGCCAAAGGAGATGCCCGAACAATAAATACACTAGCAATTAACAATGCCATAGATGAATGTTCCAGAAATGGAGGAGGACAAGTATTGATTCCTAAAGGAGTATTCATCACTGGAACTATCCATCTTAAAAATAATGTAAGGCTTTTTTTGGAACACGGAGCTGTACTTCAAGCTACGACCGATCTCAGTGAATACAAATCTTACATTCCCACACGCGATATGTCTAAATTTGATAGTGGCGATGGGACTCAGAACTCCAATAACTCCAAGGACCACCACTGGAATCGAGCTCTTATACTAGGCGTTGGATTAAATAATTTTTCGATTGAAGGGGATGGAATTATTGATGGAGTACACTTATTTGATGCATCTGGAGAAGAAAATATGCGTGGACCGCATACAATTATAATTGCTGAATCACGTAACTTTTTGATGACAGGCATTACTGTAAATAATGCTGCTAATTATGCTGTCATGTCTTATGACATTAGTAATTGTCTTTTCAGTAACCTACAATTTAACGAAGGTTGGGATGGGATTCATATACGTGGAGGAAAAAACATAGTAATCCGTAATTGTAAATTCTACACGGGAGATGATGCTATTGCCGGCGGATACTGGGAGAATATGACTATAACCGACTGCTATATTAATTCCTCCTGTAATGGTATCAGAATGATAATGCCAGCCGATGGACTCACCGTTTCACATTGTATATTCCAGGGTCCGGGAAAATATCCGCATCGTACATCCGGCGAATTGAAAAGAACAAATATGCTGACAGCGATCTTTCTTCAACCGGGAGGCTGGGGTAAAGCTACAGGAAATATTGACAACGTACATATTCATGATATAGAAGTTGATAATGTGGGCTCCCCGCTAATGTTCGTTCTCAATGAAGGAAATGAAGCAGGAAGTATTATTGTGGAGAAACTTCGTGCCAACCATATAAATTGTGCCGCAACAGTAGAAAGTTTGAAAGGAGGAACCTATGAGAGTTTAGTGTTTCGCAATATTTCCATATCGTATGTAGGCAATCCCAATTCTTGGGCACCCGATGCTCGAGTAGAACCTGCTGGTGAGGCAAGACCAATTTGTTGTTGGGGCTGGTATTTATGCAATGTTAGGAATGCCGTATTCGAGAATATAAATTTGAAATTTGAAGGACAAGAAGGGCGTCCGGCTTTTTTTATAGAGAATACACATAAAGTTGTCTTTGATGCAGTAGAATATCAACGAGGGACAAACAAGCAAAATATTATTAACCTTAATTCGGGACAGCCTGTGATGCTCAATTGATAATCGTTTCGATGTTTAAAAAAAATGTATAACATAAAAATCTAGAAAAACATGAGAAAAAGGACCCATATATTTATTCTCTTATTTTGGATAATGGCTTTCTCTTTATATGGTTGTGGTAAAGATGATATATCAGAGCCATCAAAACCGTCAGAACCAGATACACCTATAAATAGAGAACATGCTTTCGAGATCAACGATAAGTTGGGACGAGGAATTAACCTAGGCAACATGTATGAGGATAATTATGCAACCGATGAGGCCGGTAATCCTTGGAATCCATTGAAAGATGAATATTTTGGTATTATTGCCAATCTCGGATTCAAACATATCCGCATGCCTATCAGGTGGGAAACTCGATCCAGCGAAACGGCACCATACAAAATCAATGATCGGTTTCTTTCACACATAAAGTCGAAAGTTGACAAAGCGTTGGCAAAAAATATGTCTGTAATAATCAACATGCATCATCATGAAAAATTACTGACCGATCCTTATGGACAAAAATCTCGTTTTTTGGCGCAATGGGGGCAAATTGCTGAATATTTCAAAAACTATTCCGACAAGCTAGTCTTTGAAATATTAAATGAACCAACGGGAGGAATTACTCCTGCTATCTGGAACAATCTGCTTGCGGATGGGCTTAAAAAAATTAGAGAAAGCAATCCTAATCGTGTAGTCCTTATCGGAACGGCTCTCGGAGGGCATATAGATGCACTAAAAGAACTAAAACTACCCGATGATCCGAATATTATTCTCACCGTTCACTATTATCTTCCTTTTGAATTTACGCATCAGGGTGCCGATTGGACAGGCATGGATATGGCTCAGTGGTTGGGAACAAAATGGTATGACACAGAGATTGAACGGAAAATTGTACAGCAAGATTTTCAAGTTGTAGATACTTATGCAAAAGAACAGAATATACCGGTTCATGTTGGTGAATTTGGTGCAATCGATAAAGCCGACCTTGACTCGCGGGTACGTTGGACAAATTACTTGACACGTTGGTTTGAAAAGAAATCATATAGTTGGGCTTATTGGGAATTCAGTGCGGGTTTTGGTATTTATGATCGCGACAAGCAGGCTTTAATACAACCCCTGGCTAATGCTTTGGTCAAAAATTCCATGCCTATTCCGGGAAATGCATCACTTAATACTATTTATGGTTCAAACTTTGCGAATAACATTAACGGTTGGACTCTGAGTAAGGATAAAGGAGTTGGAACAATCCAGCAAACTGACGGAGCCCTTGTCGTGGACATTCAAAATGCAGGGAGCAATAGTTGGGACTTGCAAATAATAAAGAGTGGTGTGTCATTGCAAAAAGGAAAACATTATCTCATTACCATGGAAGTATCCTCTACTACTGATCGAACAAGCAGTGTTTATATCGGTCTTAATGCTCCCAATTGGGATGTATACAGTGGAATTCGTAACTTTAGAAATACCACCGAGAAACAGAAAATATATCATTTATTTATGGTAAAAGATGCTGCTCTCAATAACGGACGCTTAGTCATTGACCTCGGAGGATCAGCCACCGGAAAGTTTAATTTGTATAGTTGTACTTTGGAAGAAGTAACCTTCCAGAAATAACCAATTTTTCTAAAGAAAAAGTTGTAATATATTGAATAGTTGGTAAACCTATTTATCTAATATCTTTTAATTTATGAAGAAAATTATTTTTTTACTCCTGTTAATTATTCCGGGTATAGCTTTTGCCCAAGAGTATGTGATTACAGGAAAAGTGACCGATGCTAAAGATGGGTCGCCTCTCTTGGGCGTTGTGATTCAAACGCAAGCCAAGACTGGGACTACGACTGATTTTGACGGTTCTTATAAAATCAAAGCAAATAAAGGAGATCGCCTTACATTTTCGTATGTAGGTATGCTGAAAAAAACCGTTACAGTAGAATCCAATCATGTTATCAATGTCGAAATGGAAGAAACCGATATTGACTTGGAAGGCATTGTGGTTGTAGGTTATGGAACAATGAAAAAAAGCGATCTTACGGGTTCTGTTTCGCAAATAGGAAAAAATCGTTTAAGCGAATCTGTTGTAACCAATATTGATCAAATCTTACAAGGTAGGGCTGCCGGAGTGCAAGTACAAGCCAACTCTGGAGCTCCGGGGGCAGCAAATTCAATTCGGATTCGGGGTATAACTTCTCTTACACAAGACAATGAACCCTTATACATTATAGATGGAGTCAGAATTAGTGGCTCAGGAGTAGACATTGTCGGTTTCGACTGGGCAGGAGGAACAAGTGGACAAACGAAAGTCAATCCGCTATCATCGATAGCTCCGAGTGATATTGTATCGATTGATATTCTTAAAGATGCTTCCGCTTGTGCCATTTATGGTGCAGCCGGGGCAAATGGAGTGGTTTTAGTTACCACAAAACGAGGTTCAAAAGGACATTCTAATATCAGCTATGATGGTAGTGTTTCTTATCAAGTCAGTCCCGGATCATACGATATGCTTGATTTGCATCAGTATGCTCAATTGCAACAACAACTATACGCCGAGAATTTCTTGACCTCAATCAACCCGGCCTACATGGATATCTCTCTTTTGGGTAAAGGAACCGACTGGCAAGACGCTGTAACAAAAAATGCATGGATGCAGAACCATAACGTCTCTTTTAATGGAGGTACAGACAAGACCCAATACTTCATGTCCGTCGGGCACACAAATCAGGATGGTATCCTGTTGAGTTCCGATTTTAAAAGATATACTGGAAGAATAAATCTTGATAGCGAATTCAATAAATATGTTAAAGTAGGAGCTTCGCTCTCGTTCTCACGAACCGATGAGTCTGTTGTTCACAATGATGGTATTGATGGGCTTATCATGCAGGCAGCATTGATACTACCCTCTGTTCCTATCTATGGCTTTGATGGAAATTATGCCGGCCCTGAAACTACCGAAGGCTCAACAATGTATAATCCCGTCGCTTTAACTAAAGAACAAGACAATAAGCTGCGACGCGATCGCATTATGGGTAACGCCTATGCACAGATAACATTTACGAAAGATCTGAATCTTCGTTCCGAATACAGTTTTAATACAGGCAATGGTATTAGTAAAAACTTCAAACCCAGTTATAAATACGGTATACTAGAGAATACCAATACAATGATGATGCAGCGTGAAGAACACGACACCTATTGGGACTGGAAGAATTATGCAAACTACAGCCACAGCTTTAACAAGCACAATATCAGCCTAATGGCTGGTACAGAAGCTTCGAAGTCTATGTGGGAAAGTATGTCGCTGTCGAAAGAGCAGTTAACCAACAATACGATACACGTTATTACCGAAGCCGGCGTAAACAAGAACAGCTATGGATGGAAGGGAGTTACTACAAACGTTTCATTCTTCGGCCGTGTCAATTACAATTTCGATCAGCGTTATCTGCTGACTGCAACATTACGCTCTGATGGTTCTTCTAAATTCGGATCTAACAATCGTTGGGGCTATTTCCCTTCATTTGCCGGTGCTTGGCGCATCAATAGTGAAAAATTTATGGAAAGCACAAAAGATTGGCTTTCGAACCTTAAACTGCGTTTGGGCTACGGTGTAGTTGGTAATTCCAATATCAGTAATTATCTCTATGGTTCAGTAATGAAAGATAAACTGGCATGGTCAGGTACCTCATATAGAATGGCAAACAATGCCAATCCGGATTTGAAATGGGAAAAATCAGTACAATATAATAGTGGTCTTGATATTGGATTATTTAATGGACGTATAGATATAGCTGTGGATGCTTATTACAAAACGACTAAAGACTTGCTTCTGCGTCCTTCTACCTCTCCAATTCTTGGGGGTTCGGCTGACAAAGATATTCAGACAGCCATGATGAATATAGGAAAAGTAGAAAACAAGGGTTTCGACATCACCATCAATACGCACAATATTACAGGGCAAGATTTTAATTGGAAATCAAATTTGGTTTTCTCGATGAACCGCAATAAGGTTAAAGCAATGGATGAATACAACACGCCGATATACAATAATTTATATTGGTATGGAGGCTTTGCCACAGCTACAATGATAACTGTGGGGCGACCGGTAGGCGTGTTCTACGGGTATATGACAGACGGATTGTATAAAGATGCTGATGATGTAAAGAATTCGCCCCGACCCAAAGGAAACAGCATACATCAGGTTAGCGGTACGTGGGTAGGTGATGTTAAATTTAAAGATATCAGTGGCCCTAATGGTACGCCCGACGGAGTAATTGATGAATATGACCAAATGGTAATCGGAAATCCTAATCCGGATTTTACATTTGGTTTTACAAATACTTTTAATTATAAGAACTGGGAACTCGGAATAGGCCTGACCGGATCGATTGGTGCAGACATTCTCAATTTTGCGAGGGTAAAAACAGAAGCGATGCAAACGCCTTGGGATAACCAGAATGTATCGGTATTGGAACGTGCACAACTAGGTTATCATGATGGCGTTTATGATCCGACAAACGTAGACAACTGCTATATTGTCAATTCCGGAGCAACTCTACCTCGTTGGAGTGGAAATGACAACAATGGGAATGCACGGATGAGCGATCGCTGGATTGAAGATGGTAGTTACCTACGTATACAAAATATCTCGCTTGGATATGTTTTACCTAAACATCTGTTGAAAAAAATAGGTGTTGAAAACATGAAAGTTTATCTGAATGCACAAAACGTACATACATTTACCAACTATTCCGGACTTGATCCTGAGATTGGTTCGTTCAATCAACAAGCCGGAGTCTCTAACGTAGATATGGGGCGTTATCCTACTCCACGTGTGTTCACTTTAGGAACTAATATCACGTTCTAATAATAATCAAGATAAAGAGATGAAAAATTACAATAAAATAATAAAATCAGTCTGTTTTTCGGTTGTTCTGCTTTTTGCAACATCGTGCAATAATTTTCTCGATATTACACCGGAAGACCAACTTGTGTTGGAGAATTACTATACTTCGGCAGAGGCAATTGACAATAATACAGCTTCTTTGTATACTGTCAGCACATGGGTCGATTTCTCTATGCTTTTCATGTGGCAGGCTAACGACGAGCTTGCAGGTGACCTCTATTATACCAATGGAGATGAAGGTCAGTTCTATCTTATGACCCTTCAGAATGGTAATACTATTCTCACCCAAGGATGGAATGGGCTTTACCGAGTAATTTCTTTCTGTAATAATATCATCAACAATATGCCGGGTGCTGCTCAAAAAAATGGTATTGATGAAAAATATATCAATCGTGGTCTTGCTGAAGCCCGTTGTATTCGTGCAATGGCCTATTTCCTGTTAACTGAATATTGGCAGGATGTGCCTATTATAGTTGATAACAATATGTCTGTATACGATATTGTGCGCCATAAGCAATCCAGTGTATATGAATTTATCCGGCACGATCTGGAATTCGCTAAGGATAATCTTCCTGAAAAACCTTTTGAAGCCGGACGCTGTTCAAAATATACAGCTATTGGGTTGTTAGCTAAACTTCATTTGACCATGGCATCTCATCTTTCCGATGCGTCGTCCAGTGCCAATTTTACCAAAGCTAAGGAATATGCCCAAGAAGTTATTACCAAGAGCGGATTCAGCCTTTATCCCGATCTCAAAACAATGTTTTACCCTGTAGCCAATAATTCGGAAGAATCACTTTTGTCTATACAGGCTATATGTAACGGATGGGGTACCGGCAATGGATTGAATCAGGCATACGCCCGCAGTTCGGCAGTCAACCTTATCGATGGATGGGGAGGTTGGAAAGGGCCTACACTTTCTTTACAGGAAGCATTCAATGAAGAACCCGCCGACGCTCGTCGTCCAATCACTTATATGCGCAATGGAGATCATTATGACAATCTTGGAGGGGGTAGTTATAGTTATGTGAATGTTAATTCGGTAGAACAGGTAAATCCAATGTTGGCTCACCTGAGAAAATATGTAATAGGTTCAAATAAAGACTGTGATAATAAAGCAGGTTCCAATCAGGATGCCGGCAACAATCTTTATCTGCTTCGCCTGACTGATGTATATATGTGCTATATTGAAGCATGTATTGGCTCTGGAACATCAACTAGCGACGCTCTTGCATTGGACGTATTTAAGAAAGTCCGTGACCGGGCTAAACTTACTACAACAAACACTTCAATCACTTATGACGAATTAATAAAAGAGCGCCGTAAAGAATTTGCATTGGAATGTATCAACTATTTCGATATCAAGCGTATGGCCTATCGCAATACCGACAAGGCTCTTCAGTACCTTAATGGCATGAAGCGTTGGAGGCAATATTCTACAAATCCTAGAAATGGCACTACTGAAACCGACCTGAACGCCTCGAATATCTGGCATGGAGGATTTACCGTTGAAAAGCCGGATACAGATAATGGAATTATAGGTTCAGTTTACTTTTATGATGATAACTCTATTGAGGTAAATGTTACCAAGGAGAACCTTGTATTACCAATACCGGCTGAAACAATAACAAAAACGCCTAAGATACTTCAGGATCCGGCTGATTATCAGTTTTAAATAAAAAAACAGAAATAATATGAAGAATTTATATATAATCTTTGCGTTGTTCGTTATAGCATTATTTTGGGCATGTTCTGACGATGACTCTGATTCAAAAGGGGCTCCAGTGGTTGATTATGTGCGTTCATGCGATCCAGCTGAAGCAGAAATACATTTGACTAGCGCTCTGCTCGGAAACAAAATAGCGATTGTAGGGAATAATTTAGGCAGTGTCAACAAAGTTTATTTTAATGATGTTCAAGCCAAACTAACCCCTGTCTTCGTTACCGATAACTCTATTATTGTGGAAGTACCCACCGATTTGCCAACAGACAAACAAGATCTTATTACACTCTATTCGTCTAATGGTACTTCGTGCAACTATTCATTTGTTACGGTTGTTCCTGGTCCAACAATCAAAAGTATGGATTGCGAATTTGTTGCCGATGGTGATATTGCTTATATCAATGGAACATATTTAACCAATTACGAAACCGATCCGCTAAAGGTGATTTTCACCGGAGATGCCGAAGGTGAAGTTGTAGAATGTACTTTGGAACGCGTTGCGGTAAAAGTTCCCGCCGGAGCGCAACCTGGTCCGGTTACCGTAACTTCGGCTTACGGAACAGCTACCAGCGTATTTAACTTTCGTGACAATCGTACAGAATATGTGATTATGGACTTTGACAATATTCGCCGCCCAATTGCACCTCTTACAGATAGATGGAGTAATGGATGGCACAGAGGTGAAAATGATCAAAACGGAGGAGAGCGAATCGGTACAAACGGAATTACTGGGCAGTACTTGATACTGAAAGGCAATGTTAATGTAGATGGTGATGCTGTTAATGTATCCGAATGGGATTTTTGCTTTGATGCATGGCCTTTTACATCAACTGCTCCGGACTTGTTAGACGCCAAAAATATAAATAATCTGGCATTAAAATTTGAAGCAAAAGTTGTAGGCGAATGGACAGGAGGAGCCCTTCAAACCATTTTCACAAGCGTAGCCAATGCTTCCTATTCTTGGGTAGATCCTGACGCAAACCACCCTAATGAGCTTTGGAAGTGGGATGCCTGGGGCGCAGATCCATATCCAAGAACGATGTGGGCTCCTTGGGCAGATAACGGAGGGTCCTACTCAACCGATGGGAAATGGATTACCGTAACCATCCCTATGAGTGAGTGTAAATACGGGATGTTCGGTAAAGTGGTAGGACCTAAACCTGCAGGTAATTATGCGGGTATGACCTTATTTGTTAATCGATATCATTCGGGTAGCGGCAAGTCGTGCTATCTTCAATTGTATATCGACAACATTCGTGTAGTACCTAATAAATAACTTTCACATATTCAACTGTGAGGGCCTATCCGGACAGGTAGGCCTTCTTATTTGAATATTAGCAACATACAAAAAGTCATTATGCTGAAAAAAATTATTTGGATAACAATTTGTATTCTTTCTAGTATTAACTTATATACAACAACCATTATGCAGCAGGAAATAAAAAAAGGTTGGAAATTTAAACAAGCTCGTTTAACAAACTGGTATCCCGCAACAGTTCCAGGAGTTGTACATACAGATTTATTAGCAAACGGAATTATAGAAGATCCTTTCTTTCGGTTAAATGAAAGAGGTCTGCAATGGATTGACAAAGAAGATTGGATTTATGAAACAACATTTGATGTATCTAAAGGATTGTATGAAAAAGAAAATATACAAATACTATTCAATGGATTGGATACCTATGCCGATATTTATTTGAATGGAGAGAAGATACTGACAACCAACAATATGTTTCGCCGATGGGAAGCTGACGTCAAAAGCATTCTGAAAGAAAAAGATAATACTTTAAGGGTATATTTTAATTCACCTATTAAAGTTGATATACCTAAATGGGATGCACTCCCGTTTCATTATAGGGCAAACAACGATCAATCTGAAAATGGCGGAGTATTTGATAAGAAACTGAGTGTCGTTGCTCGTAAAGCAGGATATCATTACGGATGGGATTGGGGGCCACGGTTGGTCACTTCCGGTATATGGAGACCTGTAATTATCGAAGCATGGGACGAAGCACGAATAGAAAATGTGCAAATTGTACAAGAGAACGTAACAGCCAAATCTGCCCAAGTAAAAACTATTGTAGAGGTTATTGCCGATGCGAATTATCCAAATGCAGTGGTAAAAGTTATAAACGATACGGATAAAAAAATTTTCGGTACTACTACTGTAGGTTTGAAAAAAGGGCTTAATAAAGTGAATGTAAATTTTACGATTAACAAGCCTGAACTGTGGTGGAGTAACGGCCTAGGCAAGGCTCATTTATATACCTTCAAAACCATACTAACTAATAGAGGTAAAGAGCTTGATGAAAAATCTCATCGAGTGGGTATCCGCTCCATTCGGTTTGTTAATGAGCCAGATAAAGATGGAAAAAGCTATTATTTCGAATTAAATGGAGTTCCTGTATTTGCTAAAGGTGCTAACTATATTCCATGCGATAATTTTTTACCACGTGTAACAAAAGAAATATATAGAAAAACAATAATGGATGCCGTAGATGCCAACATGAACATGTTGCGGGTGTGGGGCGGTGGCGTTTATGAAGATGACTATTTCTACGATTTATGCGACGAAAATGGCATTCTTGTATTTCAAGATTTTATGTTCGGTTGTAGTATTTATCCTACCGAAGGGGAATTATTAGAAAATATTCGTCAGGAAGCCATAGACAATGTTCGTCGTCTGCGAAATCATTCGAGTATTGTGCTTTGGTGCGGCAACAACGAATGCCAGGATGCCTGGTTTGAGTGGGGATGGAAGGACTATTACCAGAAGGAGAATCCGGCTTTTGCTGATATTATCTGGAAACAATTTCAAGATCATTATTATGACGTATTACCCAAAGTAGTCTCAGAATATGGATCCGGTATCTCTTATATTCCATCATCTCCTTTTGCCGATTATGGAAAAATGAGCAACGATCGTGAAGGAGACCGTCACTATTGGGATGTTTGGCACAAAAAGAAGCCAATCGAAGAATATAATAAGGAACGAAGCCGTTTCTTTAGCGAATACGGTTTTCAGTCTTTCCCTGAATTTGAGTCGGTGAAAATTTATGCTCCCGAACCACGGGATTGGAATATTACTTCCGAAGTAATGATGTCGCATCAGAGAGGAGGAGATCATGCTAACCAGTTGATCGAGGCTTATTTGTTGAACGAATACTATAAGCCGAAAGATTTTGAATCTTTTCTATACATTAACCAGCTTCTGCAAGGGGATGCCATTAAAACAGCAATAGAAGCCCATCGTAGAGATATGGGATATTGTATGGGTACTCTTTTCTGGCAACATAACGACTGCTGGCCGGTTGCTTCCTGGTCGAGCCGCGATTATTACGGACGCTGGAAAGCTCAGCATTATTTCACTCGCAAAGCTTATAAAGATATACTTGTTTCTCCTATCGAAAAAGATGGTGAGTTGGTAATCTATATCGTTTCCGACAGACTGAAAAACGCAAAAGGCAAATTAAAACTGAATGTCATAACTATGGACGGCGTAGTGGCAAGTATAATAGAAAAACAAATCGAAGTAAAAGCGAACTCGAGCAACAAGGTATTTTCCTGTTCGACAGCGGATTTGTTAAGAGCCATCTCAAGAACAGATGTTGTAATACATACTGTGTTTTCATCAGATAATGAGACTTATGACAACAATTATTTTCTTCAAAAACAGAAAGAAATGAATTACCCGAAGGTTAATATACAAACGACGGTACTGGCAACTGATGGTGGATACCTTGTTTCGTTAACTACAGACAAGTTTGCCCGTGGTGTTTTTATGTCTATCAATGGTATAGATAACTTCTTTGAAGATAATTATTTCGACATTTTGCCCGGAAAAACGGTTACAACAAAAGTACGATGTAATATCTCACAAGATGAATTTAAGAAACAATTGAAGATAACATCATTATCTGATTAAAAACCGATTTTTGCAAAATGAGAAATAGATTATTATATCTCTGCTTGGGATTGTTTCTTATATCCTGTAAACAAACGAGCGAAGTTAGAAAAGAGCCTGTTGATTATGTAAATCCTCATATGGGTAATATCAGCCACCTGCTGGTGCCAACCTACCCCACTGTGCATTTGCCCAATAGCACGTTGCGGGTATATCCCGAGAGGAACGATTATACTTCTGTGCTGATAAAAGGATTGCCGATTGTGGTCACAAGCCACAGAGGAAGTTCTGCCTTCAATCTAAGTCCCGTGCATGAAAAATCTAACACGATTGCTCCTATTGTTAGCTATACCTACGATCTGGAAAAAATAACACCATATGATTATAGTGTCTATCTCGATGAGGATGATATTTCTGTAGATTATGCTCCCTCTCATCAGTCGGCAATTTACACTATCAATTTTGAGAACAATAAAGATAATAGTCTAATTCTGAATACCCGGGATGGGAAATTATGGACTGATTCTACAGGTGTATACGGTTATCAGAATATTGATGACAAGACCAAGATTTATTTATATCTCGAATCGGAACAGTCTGTGCAAAAAAGGGGGGTAATTTCTAACAATTCGATTGAATATGGTGAAACTTCAGTTGAGGGTAAAAATCAGGCATTAGTTCTTAATTATGGTAATGAACCTGTTATAAATATTCGTTATGGCATCTCATTTATCAGTGCCGAACAGGCAAAGATGAATTTACACAGGGAAATCAATACATACGATGTAAAGGCGGTAGCCAATAAAGGACGAGAAATCTGGAATGAAACATTAAGTAAGATTAAAATAGAAGGTGGAAGTGAAGATGAGAAGACCGTTTTTTACACCTCTCTTTATCGTACTTACGAGCGTATGATTAATATTTCGGAAGATGGCAAGTATTACAGTGCTTTCGACAGACAGATTCACGACGACGAAGATATCCCTTTCTATACCGACGATTGGATATGGGATACATACAGGGCAACTCATCCCCTGCGGATATTGATTGAGCCTCAGATAGAGACGAATATGATCAAGTCATATATCCGAATGGCTCAGCAATCGTCCGAAGGATGGATGCCTACTTTCCCCGAAGTGACAGGCGACAGCCACCGAATGAATGGAAATCATGCTGTGGCTGTCATTTGGGATGCTTATTGTAAAGGCTTGACTAATTTTGATCTGGAGGCAGCGTATGAAGCTTGCAAAGGGGCTATTACCCAAAAGACGCTGTTACCTTGGGCAAAAGCGCCATTGACGGATTTGGATATATTTTATCATGAAAAAGGTTTCTTCCCGGCATTGCATCCCGGCGAAAAAGAAACGAATGAGTTAGTTATCCCTTGGGAAAAACGTCAGGCTATATCTGTGATGCTTGGAAATAGTTACGATAACTGGTGTCTGGCACAAATAGCTCAAAAGTTAGGGAAAAAAGATGACTACGAAAGATTTATGAATATGTCATTATCTTACCGGAATGTTTTTAACCCGGAGACATCATTCTTCCATCCGAAAGATAAACACGGTAAATTTATTGAACCGTTCAATTATGGCTTGTCTGGCGGACAAGGCGCACGTGATTATTACGGAGAGAATAATGCTTGGGTATATCGTTGGGATGTGCCTCATAATATACCTGATTTAATCAATCTAATGGGTGGAAATGAGAAGTTTATCAAGAATCTCGATCAGACCTTCAGAGAACCATTAGCGATGGAATACAAATTTCAATTCTATTGTCAAATGCCTGATCACACAGGCAATGTAGGGCAGTTTTCTATGGCAAACGAACCTAGTTTACATATTCCTTATCTGTATAATTATGCGGGGCAGCCGTGGAAAACGCAAAAGTGCATCAGAGACCTGTTGCATGAGTGGTTCAGGAACGATTTGATGGGTGTTCCGGGTGACGAAGATGGGGGTGGCATGTCTGCTTTTGTGGTTCTTTCCATGGCAGGATTTTATCCGGTAACTCCCGGATCACCTGTTTACACTATTGGAAGTCCTGTGTTCGAAAACGTAAAATTGAACTTAGGCAATGGCAAATATTTCGAAATTGAGGTTCAGAATTACAATCCGAAAAATAAGTATATCCAATCAGCAACGTTGAATGGAAAAGAATTAAATACACCTTTTTTCCTTCACAGCGATATCTCGGATGGAGGTAAAATAGCCTTCGTTATGGGAAATAAGGCTAATAAGGAATGGGGTATAAATAATTAGCTATTGCTTGGTATAAAAATCGAAGATAAGAAATGAAAAGAATTATTCTGTATATATGTGTGTTGCCAATATGTTTTCATTTAATGGCACAGGAAAAGCCTCTTTATTTAGACGAAGATCAATCAATAGAAATCCGAATAGAAGACGCTTTATCCCGTATGACATTAGAAGAGAAGATTGCCATGTGTCATGCCCAATCAAAATTTAGTTCTGCGGGAGTAGCACGCCTTGGTATTCCCGAAAATTGGATGACTGATGGGCCTCATGGAATTCGAGCCGAAGTATTATGGGATAAATGGGATCAGGCAAAATGGACAAACGATTCGTGTATAGCTTTTCCGTCTCTAACTTGCCTTGCTGCAACATGGAATCCAAAGATGGCTTTGCTTTTTGGTGAAAATATTGGAGCAGAAGCTCGTTATAGAAATAAAAATGTGCTTCTTGGCCCTGGTCTGAATATATACCGAACACCTTTAAACGGTCGTAATTTTGAGTATATGGGAGAAGATCCATATCTAGCCTCAGAAATGGTAGTTCCATACATCCAGGGAGTACAAAGCAACGGAGTTGCAGCATGTGTTAAGCATTTTGCACTGAATAATCAAGAAGTTGACCGTCATACAGTAAATGTTACAGTCGATGATCGTGCTTTATATGAAATATACTTACCTGCATTTAAGGCTGCCGTACAAAGAGGAAAGGCCTGGGCTATAATGGGTGCATACAATAAGTACAAAGATCAGTGGGCTTGTCAGAATCAATACTTGTTAAATGATATACTCCGGGGCGAATGGGGTTTTGATGGTGTTGTTATTTCCGATTGGGGAGGGGTGAACAATACGAAACAAGCTATTTACAATGGGATGGATATGGAATTTGGTTCGTGGACTGATGGACTGACTGGCGGAGAGAGCAATGCATATGATAATTATTATCTGGCTCAACCTTTTCTTAAATTAATACAATCAGGCGAAGTGAGTGAAGAAGAAGTAAACAAAAAAGTTCGAAATATACTTCGCCTTGTTTTCCGGACCTCGATGAACACAAAACGCCCATGGGGATCATTCGGAACACCTGAACACGCATCTATCGGACGTAAAGTTGCTGAGGAAGGGATTGTTCTCCTGAAAAACGAGACAAATCTACTCCCCATGAACTTAGATAAAATAAAGAAAATTTTGGTTGTTGGCGAAAATGCAATCAAAGCTATGACTGTTGGTGGGGGCAGTTCTTCCTTAAAAGCTAAATATGAGATTTCTCCGCTAGATGGTATAAAAAAGCGAATTGATAGTCAAGCCGAAGTATTATTCGCAAGAGGTTATGTCGGCGATACCAGTGGTAATTACCATGGAATAGTTTCGGGGCAAGATTTGAGTGACGTCCGCTCTGCACCCGATCTTATAACCGAAGCAGTTGAGTTGGCAAAAGATGTGGATCTCGTAATTTTCATTGGAGGATTGAATAAAAACGATGGAGGTGATAATGAAGGCATAGACCGAAAATCATTAGGACTACCGTATGGGCAGGATAATCTGATTTCGAAATTGGCAGAGGCAAATAAAAATTTGGTGGTTATAAATATATCCGGCAATGCTGTTGCCATGCCTTGGATTCAAAATGTATCGACAATAGTACAGTCATGGTACAATGGCACGGAAGCAGGTAATGCTTTAGCCGCTATATTGATGGGAGATATAAACCCTTCAGGTAAATTACCATTCTCTTTTCCCGTAAAGCTTGACGACATAGGAGCTCATAGCTTCGATGTGAATGCTTATCCCGGAGTAGACAACGAAGTAATTTACAAGGAAGGTATTTTTGTTGGTTATCGTTGGCTTGACAAAGAGAATATTAAACCTTTATTCTCTTTCGGGCATGGGCTTAGTTATACAACATTTCAATATGGGAAACTAAATGCAGATAAAAAAGAAATAAAAACAGATGACAAAATTACTTTTTCTGTAAAAGTGAAAAATACAGGAAACAAGGACGGGGCTGAAGTTATACAATTATATATCAGGGATGTAAAATCATCGCAACCTCGCCCGTTAAAAGAATTGAAAGGTTTTAAGAAAGTCTATCTAAAAGCAGGAGAAGAAGAAACCGTTGGTATTACTCTGGATAAATCTGCTTTAAGTTATTTTGATTTGGAGAAACATGATTGGATTATGGAATCCGGAGAATTTGAGGCTTTAATTGGAGCTTCAGTAACTGATATTAAAACTAAAATTACATTTAAAGTTAAATAATTCGAGTTGGAATTGAAATAAATGTTTGATAATTCTGGCTAATAAACTACAGAAATAGGATAAAGTAATTTAATTTCAAATATTTAATAAGACAGAAGTAAGGTCAGCCTTACTTCTGTCTTGCTTTATGTGAGTCCTAATTTCATCTAGAATTTATCTTCTTGTCAACTTAACAGAATCTCTGATGATTATATATAATTAACCTATTAACAATAATATAAATTACTCGATAAGAAAATACTTAAGCTACCGACTTAATGTGTAATTATTTTTATTGTATTTCTATTACCTTTGAATGCTTTATCTCTACATGTAGATTATCAGTGCTCATTATCTTGTATGTATTTGGCTACGTGAGTAATATATACATGAAGAAAATGCACAAAAAATATATCGATATTACACAAGACGTAGGTTCGCTTATTTTATAAAAACGATTTGCACCATAAGCTGCAAGTTCGGGGAAAGCCTGTAACCAATCTTTATTAACCTTATTTTTAATTGTATTTTGAATACTCATGAGGTATATTATTAAAATTTAAAGATAACTATTCTGGTGCATTAAAGTTATTATAATATTTAATCATTTGCGATAAATTCATACTTTTTCAATTATCTTTTTTAAATCTCCCAATTAGTCTAAGTGAGCCAATTAAAAAGAGGAGAATTGATTACCCTCCTCTTTAATATTTATTTACTTAGTCTCTTTTTCAATCTTTTTTAATGCTTTAACAACTTCTTTTCTGACTAATGGCCTTGAATGCTCTGTCAATGTTAATAATAGAGGTTTCGCTTTAACTGATTTGAGTTTACCCAAAGTATTTATCGCATGAGAGCAAACTAGATCATCGTCTAAAAGGTCAATTAGAACATTTTCAATATCTTGTTTTCTCGATTTTATTTTACTTAATGCCATTACGAACATCTGTCTTGACATTCCGTTATCCTTATTGCTTACAATTTTAAGGATTCTGTCAACATCTTCAGCTCCGATAATTACCGTGAAAGCATTCCCTATAACCCACCGAATCCCTGAGTTCGCAATCTCATTTGTCTTATTATATTCTTCAAATAGGGGATTATTAGCTATTCCCTTAGCTTCTTTCACGGTAAGGGCCCTGATAATTCCTTCTTTGATATTAACATCCTGAATATTTTTCAAATGTTCTATTAATGGCTGAATTGCTTCCGGATAGGACATGGTAGTATTGACCAAATCATAAACGGAATCTACTTCAAAGCCAACTTCTAACAAACTATTATTTACTTTCTCTGAATCTGTCATAACTTTAAAATTAAGGTATAAAATTTTGTTTTATTTGTCCGTTATTTAAGTAATATTGTAACGAAAGTTTTATTACTGTATTCGGTCTTGTCCATATTATCATTTATTTACCTTTATTTTGAGGTTCGATCAGCATATCTTCCAGCTGTTTAGTGAACGTTAATGATTTTACATTTTTGACTTCTTCAATAGTTGTTGCTGTAACTCTATCTGGAATCCTATAGCTAGCTGTTCCCGGATGAGATGGTATCCTTTCTTTAGGGCCTGTTATATCCACAGCCTTTTCTCCATCAATTCCAGCTTGTCTGGCATTTTGCATTTTTATTTTATCTGCATTTAAGTCTTTAAGGGTTTAACCACGATGGAAAGCAAAGGAGTTATTTGTAATTGTCTGGACTCCCCAGATATCATAAGAAGCCTTAAATACTTCCGTACCGTTACCATCAGTTAATTTGAATATACTTTCAAGATGATCTTTATGTACATAGTATATCTTGTCAGCTTGTTCCGATTGTTTTACATATACAGCAGCCAAACCATCACCGCCTGAAATGTAATACAACTGTTTGGTAGCCCCACCTTCGGTTATGGTTTCATAGTCTCCTGCAAAAATAATAGTTTTCTGTAATACATTATTCTTTTTTAGTTCTGTTTTCCAACATTCCTAGTCAGGACTAGCATATTATCGGTTCCTACCGTTTCACTTATGCTTGCAGCCTTGTTGAATGCTGTATACATGATTATCTGTTCGTTGGAAGGATGTCTAAAAGCTGCATAATCTTATAGGGATTGTCAAGAGGAACCTCTAAGAAATAATATAATTATTCGTCTTCCATTTTATTTTGTATATTAAAGGAACGCTCGACTTTGAGCGTTCCTTTAGCATTAATTAAATTCATTACACCTCCTCACCCCACAGTTCAATGTCTGTTTTAGCCATTTTCAAGCTAATGGCTATGCATGCCCACAAAACAATCTCGTAAGCAACCAGTATATATATAGTATTCATTATTATTTCATTTAAATAACATCAAGATTCCTGGTCTTCTTTACTATCATAGTTAAAGGAAAATGAGAGAGTGAAGCTATTACCTTGATTATCGAAGAAGTAAATACCTATATTGTTCTGTTCATCCGAACCCGCGGTAAAATACAATCTGAAACTTTCGCTATTGAGATCATAATAATCATTCGGCAGGAATACAGTCCCATCATCAAGGGTAAGAGTCCCCTTCCCATCCGTCTGAAAATATCTGAGTTTATAACTCGTATTTTTGTAATATCCGCTACGTTCAATCTGGCACCTGATTTCAGCAGTTTCACCTACTTTGAGTTTCTTGGGTACCGGAAGATGAGAAACCTTGAATTCATAAGACTGCTTAAGATTAAGATCGTCGCTACAGGCACATGCGATACATGCAATCAGTATCGTGTATATTATATATGATGCTATTCTTTTCATATGCTGATTATTCTATTATCTAATTGATTATAAATTTCATACCAATATTCATATGGAAATGAAAGTCAGAAACAGAAGATGAAGGCAGGAACCTTTCCCTTGCCCCGACTATCAATACAAGCTTATCCGTAAGATAGGTTTCCGCTTCAAGGGTTATGGCACCGCCATAAAGAAATTTATCTTTATTCTGTATGGTTGTACCATCTTTCAAAAGTTCTTTACCCCAGTTTATCGTTTCATACCCAGCTAACAAAGAAGGTCCTAACGAGAGAAAAAATGTTTTGGACTTATCTGACAAAAACTTAAAATAATGCCCGACTTCACCCGTAAACTGAGATACGGGTATATAGATTTCCCCATACTGATAGTTCTTTTGTAAATATTCTGCACCTAAAACCCATCTGTTACCGTTTGCCGTATAAGTAGTCATCGCTGCTTCGAAGCAAAATGCCTGTCCATCCTGTTTACTTAACTTAAAGCCATCAACAGTTCCTGCTGTCACCTGTATGCCCCTCATGCCCGGCAGATACCGCTGGGCTTGTACCTGCCCGAAAAGAGAAAAGCATAATATTGTAATCAATATCCTTATTTTCATGACTTATTTTATTTTTAATTCGCTAATTCGCTCAGCTCTTACTAAATCTTCATTTTCTATCACAAAGGACTGATTACGACCGCCATTCTGCTCGTAAAGGTCAATAACGAGCTTTTTGCCGTTCGGAATAGTTATTTTTTCGATCGCGAATACAGTACGTTCAGCTATTTGTCCGTTTACCCGGGTCACATAGTTATGGGCACGGACAGGAATTACGAGCGTTTCCTGTATGGCAGTTCGTTTGGCTACCTTCTTATCAACAATCTTAAAACGAATAAAATCAATATCATAGGGCACGTTTGTAGAATTCTTAATCTGTGTATGCAAATACAACATACCGTCATAAGCGTAAATACCCTTCAACAGAAACTGTATGCCGAATTTCTTACTTCCTATATGTTTATAAATCCGCTTGTCGTTATCATAGATGGACTTCATTATCAGTTTTACCAGCTTCGGCGTTTCTTTCCCTAACTCCGAGAGGTATATATCGAGCGAATTATTAGGACGGTTTACAGCCTCTCCGTCATGCGTAAAATCCTTCATTTCGATATTCAGTTTTTGCGGCTCATCGGCATATTTGACATTAAACGAGTAAAAACTACCTTCATCGGTAACCACCGAGAAATTTGTTTCGGTAGAGAAATCTCTGACAGCAGCCTTTACACGCAGGATATTATCTACTCCATCCGCTTTTCCCGCGACAATATTGGCCGAACCCAGATCCACATAAACAACAGGAGAAGGAAATATCAAATGAACGGTCTTATCAAATGTCACTTCGATTCCATGCGGAGGTATCATACGGTCGTACATAATCTTTCGGGTAAGCCCGTAATAAAGATCCCCGGTCGAAGGACTGACTCCCTGTCTAATACCATCAGATTCGGGTAACTCTTGTACCGGCTGTTGAATGACAGGTTCATTTTCATTTTGGGCAAAGGCCTGAATAGATAATGCTGATAATAAGAATGCTATAAATAAATTTTTCATATGATTTTAATTTGAAATTTTTTAATAAGCAAATTAGCATATTGATTTATTAGCTGATCTGCACATTGGTTTATTGTTTTTCAGGATAGAGAAGTACTTTATGGCCTGCTTTCAGATTTATTTTTACCATCCTTAACTTCTTGGCGAAAAGCTGTGAAGCTCCCTGTATTGTACCTTTAGTCAGGTCAGATGCAATTTGTGCTCCGGCACTCTGTGTCATGGTAAAACTTGTTCCCATTGCGTTACCCATATTGGCAATTACCTCTTTGACTGCATCCAGTTCCATGGAGGCAGGTACATATACACCTTTAGTCCCATCCGTATCGTAAATACTCATCTTTACAGGATAAATCGCCCCGTCATGTTCAATAGAAGAAATCTGTAACTCAAGGCGCTCACCTTGCAGGTTTGCATTTGCTGTAAGGAGTGTATTAACAGGAATCGTTACATCATCGACAATAACAGGTTCCAGTAGCCTGATGAATACGCTTTGTCCGTTCATGACCGTCTGATCACCATGCACACATGCATTAATGGTATTACGCACAGTCTTACTCTCCCCATTAAGGAGTGTGTTAAAACCAAAATTTCGGGGTTGATCGTATAATACTATCAATTCATCATTTGAATAATTCTGTTTTAGTGAAGATACCAGCCTGTCACGAACCTGTCTGACAGGACTAACCTTTACCTTTTCATTATTATTCTTTGATGACCTTACAATCTTGTTTTTCATATCCTGTGCACTCAGTCCTCCGCTTTGATTTTCTGTCATTCCTGCTTCATTCGGATACTGGATATTGTCTCCGGCTTGGGGTTGTGGCATGTACTTAGCCGCCAACTGATAAGATTTCTCCATCAGGGCAATCTGTTCATCCACGGCAGACTGCTTATTCTCTTTCTCGGTAAGCTTGTCTTCCAGTTCCTGTAACTTCTTTTTCATCTCTTCTTTTTCCGGATCGTTCCCCGGTTGTTCGTAGAAACTACCCAGCGTACGATTGATATCATGGTAAGCAGACGACGATTGCTGTATTTTCCCCGCAGGATGAACTTGTAAAGGTCTTTGAGGTTCCTCTGTAGCGGATACTGTTTCCGACTCATCATCAATATCTTTTGACCCTGTATCAAGCATAAAAGCTTCCAGTGACTGCATGCGTTCCTTTTGCTTTTTATCCATTTGTTCCTGTTGGTAGGCGTCCCGCTTATCCGACACGATTTCTCCTTTTTTAGGATCCGGAATATCAGAGTTGAATCCTAATCCTTGTTGCTCTTTCTCTTTACTTACCTGAGAAGGAGCAAATATCAACCACATACAAGCAGCAAAAGCGAGAAACATACCGGTAAAAACAGCATACTTCTTTAGTTTCTGTTTCTGATTATTACTTGTTTCACTCATTTTTGAATCGTTTTTATTATTGAATTATTTGCGCTCAGGCTTCTTGTTCTGCAATCAGATAGCGACTATCACTCACAGAGTCAGATTTGCTCTTTGGCTGGTTATCCAATGGTTCATAAAATTCCTCCTGAAGTATCTGTTCCTGTTCCGGCTGTCGTTCATTCCTGTTCCGGCAAGAAGGACAGAACATCAGGCAAACAAGCCCGGCAATAGAAGCACAACCCAATATTTTAAAAACAAGGCTATCGAGCCTCTTCATTAAATTCTTCTGTCTCATAATTGTATATATTTTCAGTTTCTTGTATTAATCCCGTTTTATCACTTGTAGTCTTTACCGCTTCTATATGGTCAATAGCATGCTTATCCGTGTCTTTGGAGCTACTCCAGTGACTGATGGTATAAAACATGAAATATGTATTCATTACGGCTCCAAGCAATAAAAGGACAAGAACGATGACAAGTCTGTTTTCAGGGGACAATAAGGCACATAAGTAGCGAAGTTTATCATTGAAGGTTTCCCCGATAAATCCTATTATTTTTTTCATACATTCATTTTATTAATTGTTACCTGTCAAGAACCCTTATATCTTTATTCTCGCGTATTTCAAAAGCCTCAATGGTAAATCCATGCGGATTATTGTCGCTTCTGACTGAATTAAGCAGGCGGCAGTGTGTTATTAAACTCCGTTCTGTAATATTACTCTCGCGGATAATCATTTGGCGTGCATAAGTGAATACATCGTAAGGGTATGAATCAAAATTGCATAAAACACTGTCTATCTGAACTGTCTGATTTATATTCCCCGAAATTATACGGTTATAAAAACCTTTCTCCGACAAATCCTTATAGTAGTTAAATGCACTTTTATCTGATAATACGAGCGCTCTCCTTATGTTTCCTTCAATAGCGGATTTATCCGGAGAAAGTGTAAAAAAGAGTTCATGGAAACGTCTGACATGTTCTCTAGCCTCTACCGGCCTATTCTGTGATAAGTCCTGTGAAAGGGCTAACATCAGTGATTTTCCGTCATCCAGGACATATATTTTCTGCCGTTGTGCTTCTGCGAAATCATAGGCACTCCAGATGGAAAAGCCGGTTATTCCTGCACACAGGCAAATAAATATGATACTGTATAGGCGTAATTGCCTGAAACTGGTTTCTATATTAATTAAACTTTTAAATTCCATTCTTTTAAGGTGTGTTTATTTATTTCGTTTTCCTCTTTCCTAAAATATTACCAGTCACAGCACCGGCACCCGCAGCCCCTTGTGCTCCTCCTTTTACTACAGCCGTATTTACTGCTTTTCCATAACTACCCATTCCTCCTGCCTGTACAATCCATCCGGCGACAGTCGGGATCGTAAAATAGCCGACAATACCAATCAGTAAAAAAACAATATATATCAGATCGGAACCATCCAGGGCATAGCTTGGATCGATCTTCATCCGCTCTATATCACTTTGTAGCATATCAGACTGAAGGCGTGCCAGGATTGTACTGAAAAGATCTGATACCGGTAACCATAAGTACACCGTGATATACCGGGTAAGCCATTGAGTAAGTGTCGATCCAAAGCCATCCCACACAGCAATACCAAATGCTATTGGGCCTAATATTGCAAGTACGATCAGAAAGAAAGTCCTGATAACATCAATAACAAGCGCAGCGGCCTGAAACAATATTTCAAGTATTTCTCTGAATAGTCTTTGCGCTGACTTCTTCAGATCATACATAGCACGGTCAAAATACATTCCGGCAATCTCCGGTGCATCCAGTACACCGAGGTCGCTGAGCTTTTTATCAAATTCTTCCTGATCTACCAGATAAGCGGTTTCAGGATTTCTCTTTTTAATTTCATATTCCAGCTGATCTTTTGTTTCAGCGTATTTACGCATATCAAAAGTTTCATTCTGCATCATTTCATGAGTACCTTTTACAATCGGACTCATTATACTATTTATCGTGCCTAACACAATTGAAGGGAAAAACATGATGCAGAGGCTGAGAACAAAAGGACGTAGCAGTGGAAAGACATCAATCGGTTCCGCGCGCGCCAGGGATTGCCAAACACGGTATGCTATGTAAAATAACGCACCTAATCCAGCAATACCTTTAGCTATACCCGTCATATTCTCGCACAAAGGCATCATCGAAGTATAGAGGTTGCTGAGTATCTTATGAATATTCTCAAAGTCCATCGTTTACCAGTATTTATCGTTACTATTACCGTATAGGGATAAGATTCTTTCAGTATCTTTTTTCTGCTTAGCCCGCAACAGGGAAACCCCGATATTTTTATTGGTATAATAGCGGACCAGATTCCGGTATTCAGCCATTGACTTGTAACAGTTATCTACAATATCCATACGGTCCTTGTCGGTCAGAGATAAAGTACTGATATTGACTACTCCTTTCAGTTCAGTCAACAAGTCATTACTCTGTTCCAATAACTTGGCATATCCGCTTGCAATAGCATTTAATTCCTCAACAGAAAAGTTGGGGTCAGCCATCATCTTCTGGAAATTGTTAACATAAATATCTGATATTTCACCTACTAACAAAATTGTTTTTTGTACCTTTTTAGCGTCTTTTATCAGATTATTTACCGATTTTAAAGCGTCATAATATTTTTTACCTTGTTCATAGATTTTTACAGTTTCCTTAAAATTACTAACCATATTACTCGCCGTCGTAGAGGTCTGTACTACCTGACGGGTCGTGTTCACAATTCCCTGTGCGAGATTTGACGGATCAAAGACGGCCCACTGGGCGCTGATATTTGTTGTGAAGAGCAAAAGGCCCACCCACAACATAAAAATCTTTATTTTCATGCTGCTGAATTTTATTTAATAAATACGTGATATACAGAAGATAAATACTGCTCTGATACCAGGGCAGTATTATCTTCCCTTATTATTCAATGATTTAGACAGAATTATTTTTATTCGAGTATAACGTCCCCGTTCACACCATCCGTCCAGTCTGCAATCTTCACATCTCCGATACGCACTTGAGTTCCGTTAAGCAGTACATCATACGTGTTTTTTGTTCCCTGTTTCCACTCTGTTCCCGCAGGTACTTCCCAGATGTAATCTCTTCCATCGATGTTGAAGGTGACAATAACTTCTCCGGGGGATAATGTTTTTGTAGTGGGAATCACCGATAATTTGATATAGTCTTTTTCGTTAGAGGATTTATCATTAGGGATAATCAACAGAGGAGAACTATTTATCTGAATGGTCCTGTCTGTTTCTGTCTTATCTGAAATGAGCCCTGTCTGAATATTTAGTTTTCCACTATAAAATACAACTGATTTGCCCGGAGCATTATTGATGGCTATTCTCTCCAGTCTTCCCGGCGACGAATAGTTGGCTTTGTGTATGTTGAACTGTACCAATGCACAAGCATGGTTCATTGTCAGGTTTACTGTCGGATTATCTTTGTTGATAGTGGACTGCCCACGGGTATGTGTTCCATACATGTAATCTGTTACTCCACTTTGAATCGGAATTTCAGCCCCGTTGGTATAGCCGGCATTATACGGATAGTAAGCATAAATACCTGCATTATGGCTGTAAAGATATACCGGAGGATTTTGCTTCCAGACTCCACCTATGAGGGTTGATTCGATATTATGAGGAATTCCTGAAGAATAGTCCTCTGTCAAATTACCTTTTGTGACAAATAATCCCAACTTGCTACCTTCAGTAAAATCTGACACCGAGGCTGCTTTTAAAGAGCTTTTTAATGCGTTTGAGCTCGTTCTGATAATAAGTTCGGATGAATTATTTTCTTCAGACACGGTTCCATCTTCATTGTTACAACTAAATAATCCGGAGATAGCTATTATATATAAATAGATTGTTCTCATAAGTAATTTATTATTTAAGTGAATATTTGGTTATAAAACGGGTAAAGGCTTAATATTACTCTGCCAGTTTTATTTTAGTACAAGTTAATTTCCCCTTTAGCTCCTTCTGCCCAGTCGGTGATAATTACATCATCAACAACCAGTTCCGTACCATTGAATGTGACATTGTAGAAATACTTGGTTCCCTGTTTCCATTTTGTATCGTAAGGTACATTGTAGATATAGATATCCCCGTCAATAAAGAACCGTATCATAACACTTCCTACTGAATTAGTCTTAACCACCGGCAATACCATTACTTCCATCAAATCTTTTCCTTCGGTTGGCTCTGTATCTGTAAGGGTATATAAACCATTGGCATCTTCAATAAAGGCCGGGCTAAACTGTGAATCGTAATAAGTTAATTCCCCTGTAGAAATGTTCAGAGACGCACCACTTTTGAGATCACCTTTTCCTGTAGCATTCGCGACTTCAACCCTCGTTAACTTTCCTTCTCCCGGATAATTCATCTTACGGATACTGAACTGTAAAAGGGCTTTGGCATGCTTCATACGAAGTCTTACACCCGGATTGTCCTTGTTGATATTTTCCTGCCCTTCTGCATTGGTTCCATACATATAGTCTACCTGATTGGTATGGTATATATTCATATTGGCAGTACCGTTTGTATAAGTTGCACCGTAAGGATAAAATGCAAATACAGTAGCAGGAGTGTTACCTAACTTAACGGCAGGAGTTAGTTCCCATTTACCTGATTTATATTCCGCCTTCACATTGTTGTAAGGCCCTTGCGGATAATTACTACCTAATGTTCCGTTTGTCACGAAAAGACTGAGTGCTGATCCTTCGGGAAAACTGCTTAATGCGGATTTTGTGGAACGCAAGCCTGTCTCAGCGGATGTTATTTCCGTTTGGATGCGTAAATTCGTAGTTTGGTCCTTTGATGGCTTTAAAATTTCGTCATCGTTGTTACAGCTTGAAAAGCCTAGAACCATAGCGGAAACTACCGCCATTGCTATAAATATTCGTTTCATTTTATTAAAAATTAATTGTTTATAAATAAGCTGTTTTACAAATTTTTGGCGCCTTATACTTGTACCCAGCCCTGGAGTTATTGTTTAAAATTCATATGTATTAATAATAAGGCAGTGTTATTTTTTTACTGCCCGCATCAATCCACTCATCAATCCATACATCCCAGATTTCTAACTTCCGGCCCTGAATACGTACCTTATAGGTGTATTTTTTTCCACTTTCCCATGTGGTTCCCGCAGGTACAGGCCAGTGACCCTTCAGTCCGTCCATGTAAAAGTTAAACAGGATATTCCCATCATACTCTAACTTATCGAGGGGCACTACCATCAATGATACCTTTGCTCCTTCATACAGGTAACTATTGTTCAACTGCCACCCGTAGATTATCGCAGGTTCGTTCCAGCCTTTGAGACATTCCATTTCTCCGGTAAGAAGATTTAACTTTGCCCTGCTGGACAAAGACCATCCTTCTATGGAAATGAAATCCAGGTTTGCCCCTTGCGGAATATCCATCCATTCGAATTCGAACTCGATCAATGCCAGAGCATGTATCATAGTCAGCGAGAGCACCGGATTCGTACTGTTGACTCTATGCATATTACTATAGAGATAATCCGTCTGGCTGTGATGCTCTATTTCAAAGGATGTAGGGGTATCATTCTGCCGGTCGTAAGGGTAACAGGCATATATATCCGTCCATTCCTCTGACAGGGGAATAGGATATTCCAGTGTCCATCCTGTATCAAAACAAGTCAGTTTATGGAAGTTTATTCCCTGTGGTATGTAGGCATATAACCCAACCTCATCTCCGGTATCAAAATAAGACTTTGATGTTCCCTCCTCCGATTGGCGGCTGAATCCGACTTTTGAAACCGATAAGGTTGTTCCGTGTTCCTCCTCCGGCCAATACTCCTGCTCACAGCAAGCACAGAGCATGGATAATGTCATAATAGTTAAAAGATATTTCCGTTTCATTCGTTATTGCTTGTTTGGGTTAATACTACATTTATTTGTGCAGGGGAACCCGAATCCTTGACTGATCGTGCCATGGCTACCATTTCTACTCTATAGGTATACTTCATCCCTGCTTGCCAGTGGGTTCCAGCTTCCATCGGCCAGGTGTAAACCCTGCCATCAATGACAAACTCGAAATAGATATCTCCGTGATTTTTCACCGGATCAATAGGCATAACCAGTACACGGGCAAAATCTTTTTCACTAGCAGGAGGAGTAAAGAAATTCATATTCCGGGGTGTGATAGTAGCTGCCCGGTCATACTCCGCTGTCTCTACAATATTTCCGCTTTCCAGATCCAATTTTCCACTTCCGGGTAAATGTTTTACCCCGCCTGAGTTACTGATCGATACCCTCATGAGGGAGCAATCATGCGGATAACCATTCTTTACAAATTGAAATTGTATCAGAGCCAGTACATGTATCATCCGGATATAAGCGTAAGGTTGATCCGAAGCGATATAATCAAATATTGCTTTTCCATGCATATAATCGGTCTGGGTAGTATGTTCCACATTTACATGCTTATCCCATAAGTATGCATGCTCTTTTATCCTGAAAGGATAATATGCAAACAGGCGTGTTGGCTCACTACTTAAGAATACCGGTTCTGACAAATGCCATCTATAATTCTCTCGTGCTGAATATGGAAAAGGATATCCCCTGCGGTATTCAGGTAAGTATAATCCAATTGTATCACCGTTCACAAATTCACTGATTGTCCCACCCTCTGATCCTGATCCGCTATTGTACACAGCCACCGATTTCACCTGTAACCGAGAGTCTCCTTCGGTAATCCCGTTATCAGACAGGTTCTCATCCGAACAGGAGAAAAAGAGTACCAGTGCGGAAATAATTAATACCGATGCTATTAAAATATTTTTCATCCTACTTGAAATTTAGAGTTCAATAATTCCACCGTCCGAGACATTCCATCCGGTAATAGCAACCTCTACGCCCATCAGCCCCAAGCGTATTTCAATCGTGATATTGATAATACGTGTTATAAATCCGCTGAAAACATTTGTCAGGTCGATGGTTTCACGATAGGTATTTCCACTAGATGTTTCCAAGGCAATATCCAGCAGATTATCAATTCTCCCCTCACTTTGCTTATCAGGATTTACCCCGAATACTTTCAGGTTAGAAGAAAACACATTGTTTTTATTTGCATTTTTTTGCGTATCAAAAGCCAGCCATGCAGCAGACTCCAATGCATCCAACTGTTTAAAGCCATATTTGTAGGAAATACCTGAAAGTTCTCCGTTGATAGAATTGACTCCTATTCCCGAATTATCGATAACAACAAAATCAATATTGATTTGCCGTGTAGCCGGTTTCAGTACAGGCTCACTAACAACGCTTTCAAAAGGGATGACTGTCAAATCTGTATTTGCCGCATACAAGGCCGAAGCCTGAACCGTATAAAGCCTGTCTCGATCTTCGAAAATTGCTAATTCCGCTTTAGCCGTATTGGGGCAATCCATGCCGGAAAAACGGATGTTTTCCAAACCATAAGAGTTATAAACCAGTAACTTGTAACTTACCGCTTGCACATCCTTAACCAATGTGTCTGATGTGATACTGTACATATAATTTCTCTGTGGAGATAGTAGATAGATATCTGTCAATGTAGGTTTAGTCTCAACCTGGGTCAATACCGACCAGTCCGGTTTGATCTCTACATCCCCATAATAGGTACAGTCTTCCGAGAAGTCGATCAGATTACAGGATGCCATCAGCATACAGCAGATAAACGATACTGTCAACCCTATTTTTTTTATCCTTTTCATAACTAACTTTTTAATAATTATCATCGTCATCCTGATTCAGGTTGTATGCCTTAATCAGTTTGTTGATCTCCGGATCGAGCGTACCCCGCCAGCGTTTGGTCGGATCAAGTGCGACCGAGTGCTGGTAACGGGTGACGGCTTCCTCTATCTTACCCAACCGTGATGCGACTACAGCCAGCAGGTACTCGCTGTTTGCCGTTTGCGGTTCATTCGAGAAGATATTGTATGCCGCCTGATCGTAACCTAAACTCATCAGGCAGATAGCCGTATTGTAATCGTTATACTCATGGAGTATCGAAAGGGCTTCGGCATACTTGCGTTTTTTCATCAGCTCCATACTCCTTGCATACACCGTATCCGGCTCCGTGGTATGAATGGTATCTTTTACCATTCCTTTACGATGTACATGGAAGGTAAAATCGACAGCTCTCAGATGCGGATAGAGTTTTTCCCGGATGTATTTGTAATCGGCAGGATATTTTGAACGGATATCCAGCTCTTTTTTATCGAGATCGGTATCTGATGCAATCAGATCAAGGATTGTCTGTTTGTTTCCACTCACCAAAGAATCCGTTACCAGATTGGATAGTCCCAGCCAGTCCTCTCCTTTAGGATATGGTTTCAGCATTTTATCTATCCCTTCAATTCCCGATAGCTCCCCACTGAGGTACTTGCCGATAGATTCCGCACGCCTTTTTGACAACAGCATATTCGAGCGGAAACTACCTTCGGGTGAACAGCCTGCAATCAATGAAATACTATCCATCACAAATTCTCCTGTTCCCGTTAGCTTATCCAACATATCCTGCACCTTTTCCAGCTCCGTGCGGTTATCACCCAGATCGATATCCATATCGTATTTTCCTGTCTTGAATGTGACATTCGCCCGGAGTGTAGACATGGCTTTACGTTCGATAATCTTACGCATATAACGGGGAGTGGTATCTAAAAACTGTATCATCGAAGAAACTACATAGTCCAGCGTATCGGAATGAGGTAATAAGTGGCTATCTCCGTGAATGGACTGGGCATAACCGTCCAGATAAATTTTCATCCTGCGGCTGTCCTCATCCGCCATGACTTGCTGCTTGTAATAGTATTCAAACTTACCTTTATTGTAGATCACCGTATCAAGCCGGGCCTTTTCGTTTTTCGGAAATTTCACCATTTCGGTAAAAGCAATATGTTTATTGTCGATCAGGCTTTGGTTTTTAGCTATCTGACGATCTTTCAGGAAACGTTTTTTTAAGAATATCGAATCGGTGGCCGTTGCAGGTTTATAATCGTTTATAAAACCAATAGCATATTTGTCCTTACGGTATTTCCATAAAGTATATTCCGGAGAAAACTCACGTAACAGATGAAACATCGGAAGCAGGTTTACGATCTGGTTATATCGCTTATTGTATACAGAAGCAATATGAATCGTATCCTGCCCGAAATATTCGTATCGTTCTTTTATTCCCCAAAAGCCCATCTGCTTTTTGAGCCAACTTTTGTTGCGGTACATCTTTTGGTTAAAGAACTCGTAACGCTTGTTTAGTCGGGTTTTATACTTTGAGTATCCGGCATGATCCAGCGAGTCCTTATATACACGTCCAAGTTCCGATTTATTGTAATTAGCAATATAGCGGTGAAAAGCTCCTGTTTTGACAAAGTATTCATCGAACAGGCTGTCGGGTACAATCTTTGAAAGGTATCTGTCAAATTCAGCGTATTGCTTTTGCTGTAACTTTCTAAAATTATCCCCGCTAATAACAAGGTCTTCAAAGTCCGAGATTTGGTCTGCTTTAATCAGGTGCGGAATCAGATTCAGTTGCCATTTGCTGTTTATCAGTTCCTCGGGCACCGAAACAATAAAATCCACATCTACCTTTCCAAAGCGTTCAGGCACATTTTTCATTTTAGCTGTTACGGTTACTTCCTTTAGTTGTACCGCTAACTGCACATTTCCGTCTCTATCCTTTTCTGTCTGTACATAAGTGGTCACATTGCCGTATCTGTCTTTCATATCGATGACCGAAGGCAGTTTTTTGTCCCGCACCTTTTCCTTTGTCTCTTCCACAGGTTGCACCGGCAGGTGGATATTGGCACGTGCCTCTTTATTCATCCTTTGAGTGCTACAGGAAGAAAACAGGGATGCAATCAGCAGCACGACTGCTAAGAACAGATAGAAAAAAGGATATGTAACTATTCGCATGTTCATAATCGTTTAGAATAAATAGATTAGTGAAAGGGCGAGCTTGTCCGGTACGGCTACCCAGCGAGAGTATTCTCCCTTTTGCCGACCACATTCCTGACACTCATATTGGGTATAGTCTGCCCATACAAGCCCTATACCCCCTTCAATTTCCAGATTCCAGCGAGGTGACAAAAGCCACGCATAGCCGATGCTGATTCCCATGCCAAAAGCTTTTCCTTCATAGCGGCTGCCCTTCCATGTGATATGGTATTTTGAGCCGATAGCATTTGCTCCAATAAATCCGTTTACATACGATTCCAATAACCAGTAACGTATTCCCGGCATTGCAGTAAAGTTTTGTAGCTTCTTATTCTCTTTGAATACGAACGGATTATAATAGACTGGTAGATGCAACGACCACTTACGATCAAGGGTCATACTTACTTCCGCATTAATGGTAGCGGTTCCCAAAGCCGGAATATTCGTGCCCAGCGAATAAAACTGGGCACGTAATCCGCTTGTAGAAGCCAGAAGAGCCATTAGCAGTAAATATTTATACAATATATGTTTACTCATAATTTGTAATTCTTTTATCTCCTGTCTTTTATACTTCCTGTCGTTGTACGGCCACACGTACATAATAGGTGCCACCAACAAGCAATTGATCTACAGCAGGGAGATAATTGATATTGATACAATTATCTTCTAACCGGAAAAAGAACATCTCATATTCCTGTTCGATTGTGAATGCTTCCGGCAATATGGATTTTCCATCTTTGAGAAACCGTATTTCATATTCGGTAGGAATATTCTTTGATATAAGTAAGTTGGGAACATCCGACTTTCCTTCCGGCATCCATTCACAACACAACCAGCTCAATATAATTCTCCGGTTATATTCAAGAGTGTCTTTTTCCACTTGATCATCAGCTTCCTCAAGTCTAATGGATAGATATTCACGCCATTGATCAGCTGTTTCAATAATACTTATAGCAGGTACATAAGCTATATCCCCGGATAACAACTCTCCTGTTTCGAAATTATAGGTTATTACCGTCATATTCTCTGCCAGGGTGATATTCAGTTTTTCATCGATGAATAGCAGATATGGCTCGGATATGATTTTTTTCATATCATTCAGGAATGTGAGGTTATAAGTTCCGTCAGGTCCCATTCCAATTTCAAAACAAGGTATATCCGGTTTGCTTTTCGCCGTCCATATACAGCTTATCTTATGTAGTAATTGCAATTGTTTTATTTGCAATTCCAATCCAGTGGTAATTCCTTTTTCCATGTTATTTAATACTTTAATTTGTTATTTACTTCCGTTCAGTTTTTGACTAGCTAAGCGGCTAATAGCAAGCTCTATATCGCCACCCAGCTTATCAGCCAGACGGAATACTTCAAGTTTTTCAGTCTCTTCCGTGGTATATGCCAGATATTCGCACATCGATACTTCAGTAGCATAAACAGCGGATTGCACACCACCCAGGCCTATCCAGACTTCTTTATATTTGCGGGAAGGATCGTTATCGGCATTAATAGAGAGTATCTGCGCTTTTTCCTTTTCAGTCAGACCCAATAATGCCTGAATCGAATCGAACTTATTCATATACTTCCGTTGATCCAGTAGTATTTTGCAATCCGAGTTATTGATGATACTTTCCTTGACAATTGCCGAAGAAAGGAGGTCTTCAACCTCTTGTGTGACGGTAATAACCTCACCAAAAAACTTTCTGACAGTTTTATAGAGATACTTTAAATAATCCGCCATATTCGGAGAGGAAAGAGCTTTCCATGCCTCCTCGCAAATAAACTGTTTGCGGATACCTTTGAGCCTGCGCATCTTGTTGATGAATGCTTCCATAATGATAATGGTGACAACCGGAAATAATTCGCGGTTATCTTTTATAGCATCGATTTCGAAGACGATAAACCGTTTTCCGAGCAAGTCCAGTTCTTTATCCGAATTCAACAGGAAGTCGAAACGCCCGCCTTTATAATATTGCCTCAGGGTTGTCAGGAAATTATCTATATTAAAATCTTCCCTGCTTACCTTAATCTCCCTGGTTTCCATATCCCGGCGATATGTATCTTTCATAAATTCATAGAAAGTATTGAAGCAGGGAGCAATATTCCTGTCCTGTTGTATCAGTTCAATATAAGCTGTCACAGCACTACCCAATTCGCCGGACTCAGTCTTTGATATCTTGTCTTCTTCGCTTTTCCAAAGTGTTAGCAACAAGGTTTTCAGGCTGTCCTGCTTTTCCACATCGAATACATTATCGTCCGTATAGAAAGGATTAAAGCTAATCGGGGCATCTTCGGTGTATGTGAAATAAACCCCATCCTCACCTTTTGTCTTCCGGCGGATCATTTCACATAATCCCTGATAAGAGTTACCCGTATCGACTAATACAACATGCGAGCCTTGTTCGTAATATTGGCGTACAAGATGGTTCATGAAAAAAGACTTACCGCTTCCTGAAGGACCTAATACAAATTTGTTACGATTGGTTATTATTCCTTTTTTCATAGGCAGGTCAGATATATCCAGATGAAGTGGTTTACCTGTCAATCTATCCACCATCTTAATACCAAAAGGAGAAGGTGAATCCCTGTAATTGGTCTCCTCGTTAAAAAGGCAGAGTGCTTGTTCAATGAATGTATAGAAAGATTCCTCTGCCGGAAAATCACCCTCATTGCCAGGGATACCTGCCCAGAATAAGGTAGGTACATCGACAATATTATGGCGGGGTTTACACTCCATTAAAGCGATTTGGGAACCTATATCATTTTTTATCTGTTTGAGTTGTTCCCTGTCATCACTCCATGCCATTACATTACAATGACATCTGACGGAAGTTAGCCCAAAGCTATGTGCTTCATTCAGGTAATCTTCGATCCACTCTTTATTAATCTGATTGCTTCTGCTGTACCTCGATAACGAGTGCATGTTCCTTGCCTGTTTTTCAAAACGCCGTAAATTTTCCGCATGGTCATCTATAAAAATATATTGATTATAGATATGGTCACAGTTCAGCAATACACCTACGGGAGCAGCAAATGATAAACGGCAGTCACTACGGTCTGTAGATAGTTTTTCATAACGGATATCCGTATTTACTTTCGAGGGCAGGTCTTCGGTATCGGAAAGGGTATGTAATACAATTTGTTTATCTCCGATTTTCATCTTAGCAGGATGCAAGTCAATATCCAGAAGGCATGTTGTATCTTGCTGGGAAAGCGAAAAATATTTTTCGATAATTCCAGCCTGATTTCCTGAGCCAACAATATCATCGGATGTCAGCCTGTGCAATTTTATAAAGCCGCTGTCATTGATAATCCGCTCAAACTGGTCCGTACTCTCCATAAATTTCAAAGCGGTATCCTTATCCTGCATTTCCTTTGGGATTATAAATCCTCTGGTCAATGCATTGAAATTACTTTGTTGCCGTGCTCTTTCTTTTGTGGTCTTTGTCAGAAACAGGTAGCAGCTATGATTCAGATAAGGACGTTCATTGAAGTGACGTTGGAACGAACGGCTCAGAAAACTCATCTCTTCCCCTTCAATATCTGCTTGGTAATTTTCCTGGATAAACCAATCCTGTTTATGTAAGATAGAGTATTCAGGCAATACTTTAATCGCTTTGAGCCAAGCTGAATGGATTGACTCGTATTCAGCGGAAGTCACAGTATATATTTCGGGTAGTTCCACTTTAAAAGCGGCAGTTATATCCGCGTCTTTGCTGACTATAAAGCCATGCTCGACGGATAATAAAGGGAATTTGCTTTCCAATGTAGATGCTTTAAGTATATTTCTCATATGCTCCCTTTTATCTGGATTTTTGTCCGTATAACTTTTCTAAATAATCTCTCTATTCTCAGTCTGTTAATGATATAGCGAGGATGATTGCTTAAAGCCATAGTCTTAAGCAACCCAAATTCTCCATATTTATCATTCAGGTAAAAGGTTCCCCAAACAAGGCCACCACCGGCAATTACACCGAAGCCGATACAAATCCACTGTCCGATACCAGCCATATACATCACTACGAAAACCACAAAAACAGCCAGTAATCCCCCGGCAAAAATGAACAAGTACTGGCTTTTGAGTCCCTTAAATTCTGCGGGGCGGCCAATTCCTTTATTAATAGTATATTCCGTCATAAGTCGTCTGATTAATTATTCTGTTCATTATAGAAGGCTTCTGTTTACAAGAAGAATGAGCGCAGGATAGTCGCCGCCACAATCAAGAAAATACAGGCACCGAACCAGCTTGCGGCCGTCTTGCTTGTGTCAGGGTCTCCTGATGAAAACTTTGAATAAACTTTGACTCCGCCGATCAAACCGACGACGGCTCCAATGGCATAGATCAATTTTGTTCCGGGATCGAAATAACTGGTCACCATATTGGTAGCGTCCGTGATTCCGCCGATACCGTTACCTTGTGCTAAAAGATTGGTAACTGCTAATAGAAATGCTGAAATAATTAGTAATTTACGCATCGCTTTTACATTTTAAAATGAATAAATAAATGAATTGCGATAACAAATATATTAGACTTAATATGCAGATATACAAGTCTGTCACTACGTTTCATCAGATTTCACCATGTTTCACCGGCAGCAGATATAAACACATAAAAAAAGCCATCCCTTTCAATGGGATGACTTACTATACATATAGTCAGACTTACTCCATATAATGTCCAATATTAAAATTAGTCTCTGTTTCAGGTGTTCTGACTTTATGATACTTTTCAAAATGACGTTTCATTATTTCTTTCGCCTTTTCTTCATTTTGCCCGGCATTGATAAATAATCCGAACATATCGGTTCCCTTCAGGCTGTCCAACACATTAGCTATAACCTCTTCCTGTACCTCCTGAGCCGGTGTTTCGTTGTTAAGTACTTTCCATGCATCAGCCATCTCTTCTACCGATATACCTCCGGAATATTCCGCGGGCAAATCATAGTTATACCCATCTGCATATAGAGCATCCTCCATTTCACGAAGGATTATCTCATTTGTATCCTGAGATGATTCATATTCGAACTCGTCATCATCCGGGAACGGAAGCTCATCCGGTTCTTCAGGTTCGAGTAACGGCAATTCAATAATTTCTACAGGCTTTGGTTCATCCGGATTCGGAAGCTCAGTAATAAACACCGTTTTTGTACCACCGACAATGCTGCCCGACGATACTTCAGCTATTATTTGTTGTCCTATCCTCTTGGATGGCTTACTTTGTTTATTTCTGCGAACACTTCGCTTAATTACTGCAAAATGAAGCCGCAAGACTTTATTGAGCATATCCCGTATCCAGCAAAATAATACGGAGAAGTATTTCAATATAAACAAACAAATCCGATTTCCCCAGATAATAGCCTCTACTATGCTGGCTGATATAATCAGAATGATAATCTTTATCTTATACATCTTCGGAAAGTTTTGTTATATATATTTTTTTGATCGCCTGAATATCTTCTTCATATTCTTCAAAGTGATGTATCAATACATTATTTATAAATAATCCCATCGATAAACCCTTGGTTACTTTCAACAGTATCTCCATTTTCTTAAAAACTGACTCAGATAACTGTACTGTAGTCTGTTTTTTATCATTGGTCCTAACGGTTTTGAGAAAAATTTCTCCATAATTACTTTTAATGGGCCGCTTTCTGGAAGTTATTGATTCTTTATTGCGTGCAACCGATTCCTGTGATTCCTCTTCTTTTTTAGTCTCTTTCTCCAGATAGGGTTCTTCACCGGCAATCATCCGTTTAATTTTATCTTCATCTACTTTGACTATTGTTCTTCCATCCTTGCTCATAATCCGATTATTTTATTGATTTCAGATACCAGTTCTTCAAACCTGCTATTTTTCAATAAGCGTTTATCAGGCGGAAAGAGTGTTGAGCGGAATATTTCATTGCGGGTAGCTGATAGTTCTTTATTATACCGTTTAGTGTCGGGTATGCGTGTAGACAGAATTTTAATCCCGGTTTCATTGGCTACATCTGAAAAAAGATTGAACAACTCCGTATTTTCACGACCGTCTACTTTATTCCAGAAAAAGAACAGATCTTTGAGAGTCACTTGGCCGGCTGTATTTTCAATAATCCCTTTCAATGACAGTGCAAAAGACAGGCTGCTGGTTAACACTCGCTTATCAGCAATAATAGGAATAAAAATATAATCGAGGTTTACAATCAGATTGACGATGCCCTGACTGTTTACCGTACCTGGAATATCGAATAAAACAATATCTACAGGTACACGACTGCTATCCATATAATCAATAACGATTTCCAAGGCATCTTCAGCAGACGCCTTCAATATTTTATAAGCTTTTCTGCCATTGATATCGAAGCGTCTGGCTAATGCACCCTGTAGTTCCTCACTTTCATTGACGGTCTTTATGTCAGATTCCCTCATATTCATAATGGAATGTTGCGGGTAATCACAATCCACAATAATTACATTTTTCCCCAACTCGTAATGTAGGTAACTCGCATAAATAGTGGTAAGGGCCGACTTGCCGACCCCTCCCTTCTGATTACCGATGGCGATGAACTTTATTTTTGTTTCCATAAATCAATTGTTTAATTAGTAACTAAAAAATTGCAATCCATTTAATTATCCATTAAGCAACCAATCCACTTATCCTGTCAATCACATATTACTTTATCTTTCCATACAATAATCATTTAATTTAGTAATCCGTTAATTAATCCAATAGCGAATAAAAACTATTTTTTCTTAATGTAAATGACAGTGGCACTATATTTCCTCGAATTTCATCTTTTTTCCTGTTAACATATCCAATCAATCATACCTATAAATAATATATAGTTCAAATCAAAAAACTTTTTAGTA
>POVV01000262.1_pt1 | contig 40231 bp, 34 predicted proteins | sample 1560271 | NCBI WGS metagenome assembly POVV01 (sample SAMN08337232, study PRJNA429181) | Bioreactor metagenome, whole genome shotgun sequencing project. | biome: cows' rumen and soil; feature: anaerobic; isolation source: anaerobic chemostat enrichment culture, galacturonate as sole carbon... | reverse complement strand
TGTGCTAAGTAGATTAGCCTGGATTCCTTCACTACTCAGATTGCCTGGAGTGATGGCTATAGGATATGTGAAACGAACAGTATGTGGAAGTTTGTCAGGAGAACGTTTTACCTCGCTTTGTGCCCTGAAGTCTATAACAGATGTTATGGGTATGCTAGAAAGATATTCGAGATCTTCTACTGTTAGATTAGATAATTCGTCGGCACGGAAGAGCTTTCCCCATTTTGTATATCTACCTTCCTTTGTTTTGAAACCTCCCAGATCGCGAAAATTGTAACCTCCAACCATTGGCAGGTGTCTTTCGGCCAATAATAATGTCTCTCTGTCAGTAACCAGTTCGAAATAAACTCGAATAGACTTGTTTACATTGAGAGGGAAAACACCACTGCCATTACCTGTCAATATAGGGGTTGTTTTATCTATGCTATCCAATGAAGTGCCTGCATATAATTCCCAATAACCTTCAATCTCTATGTTGAGATTTGTGGCTCTTGTTTTTTTATCTCTTACGATATAACCCTTTTGAATAACCTTACCCATTAGCTCTAAATTGCCTTGTTATGCGACAACTATTTCTTATTAAAGAAAACAAATATAAGCAATTAGTTGGTATTGTATTGTTAAATGTATTTGAAGTGTGAAAAAAAGGTAAATCTATACAAAAAGGATACAGAGTATTGAAAAGCATTCGATACTAATGTATCTTTGTTATAATACTGTTAGTCTGGATAGTTGATTTTGTGTATATGAAGCTTAAATTACTTTTTAGTGTTGCAAGCATTATTTTTTTATATAATTGCACCTCTACGCCGTCTTTAACCGTTTTGTGTGAGAAAGACAGGAAGGGTAATTATATATTGAAATGGGAAATATATCCTGAAATGGATAATGTCCCTGTTGAAATATTTATGTCGGATAACGATAGTGTGTTTCCATCGGTGCCTGCACTTGTTGCGAATTCAAATGATTATATATCAGTCGTTAAGAATGATTCGAGTAATGTAGAAAGTAGAAAATTTTTTCAGATAAAGTTGGCCGGAACTACATCCGGTGTCATTACAAATCGTTTTTTTGAATTAGACAGTATTCAAAACTTCCGAGATATTGGTGGGTATTTGACTAATGATAACCGCCGGATACGATGGGGTAAAATCTTCCGATCCGGGAGTTTCTATAAAATGACATCCCGAGATAGCCTCGAATTGGATAATCTGGGAATTAAAACATCTATTGATCTGAAATCGACAGATGTAATAAAAAAAGTGGTAGAAAGATATACTAAGGTCAATAATATTCGTATTCCCATAGCATATAATGGTTATAGTGCGATTTCCCAAAAAATTATGGCTGGGCAGTTCTTGCGAGGAGATGCCATTGTTTATACGCAGGATACGTATAGAGATATGGTAAATAATTTTGCTAAAGAGTATGCCACCTTCTTTGATTATTTATGCGATGAAAGTAACTATCCTATTGTTTACCATTGTTATTTGGGAAAAGACCAATCCGGATTAGCTACATACTTCTTGTTTAAAGCATTGGATGTGCCTATGGATGAAATAGAAGATGATTACATGGCATCGGATATAGGTATAGATAGAACAAAGCTGGTAAAAGGAGCTGACAGCCTCTCTGAGTCGAGACAAGAAACATTTACTATGCTTACAAAAACCGATTTGGCATATCTGAGATACGGTATTTCGTGTATTCGTGAAAAGAGTGGCTCGGTTGAAGATTATATGCTAAAAGAATTGAATCTGACTCCAGAAAAACGAAAGAAGTTGAAATCTATATTGCTATACAAACATAAATGATATAAAAAGGCGAAACATTCCGTTTCGCCTTTTTAGTGTGTAGAAGTTTGTGGAAGGTTGGAACCAAGTCCTGTTGATTTAACCAACAAGACAAAATGAATTATAACAATGAGAAGAATGTTAATTTAGATAATATCTAACTGCTAGTTTTGAAAAAATAATCTCAATTACAATTATTATTTTCTATTTAGTACTTCTATTTTTACTACTTTTGTCAACAACATAATTAAAAAAATAAACGCCTTGAAACTACCGAATATTGTTGTTCGCATTTTGTCAGGAATTATATTTATTGCCATCCTAATTGGCGGAATGCTTGTAAATCAGTATACTTTTGCTATAGTCTTTTCTCTTATAACAGCATTGTTGCTTTACGAATTCTACGGATTGATAGAAAAAGCAGCAAAGATTCAGATTGTGCGAACCTGGAATATTTTAGGTGGATTTGCTCTTGTCCTTGGCGGATTTTATTATACCGCTTTAGATAGTTCATTCTTAGCATTTGTACCTTATGTTTCTTATTTACTCGTATTATTTGTAAGCGAATTGTACCTGAAAAGACAAAATCCCATCCATTCACTTGCATATTCTGTGCTTGGGCAGGTGTATATTGCAGTACCTTTTGCATTGACCAACTACCTTGTATTTGCATACGAACCGGGGAGCTATCATTGCGTATATGTCCTTGCGTTGTTTGTCTTTATTTGGGTAAATGACTCATTTGCTTATCTTACCGGTATGGCTTTTGGTAAGCATCGTTTATTCGAGCGTATATCTCCTAAAAAATCTTGGGAGGGATTCTTTGGAGGGGCTGCATTTTCTATAGCTTCATCATTTATATTCGCCCATTTTTATCCCAATCTGCCTACCATAGCATGGGTTGGATTTTCTGCCATAACAATTATCTTTGGCACATGGGGCGATTTGTTCGAATCACTTATAAAACGGACTTTAGGTGTTAAAGATTCGGGAAATATGATACCCGGGCATGGTGGTATTTTAGATAGGTTCGATAGTACAATACTTGCCATTCCAGCAGTCTTTGTCTATCTTCTTCTGATAAACTATCTGTAGGCGTATCCAATTTTTGTTGCTATCTTTATATTGTCTAAAGAAATTAATATAATTACTATGAATAAGAAAGTCCTAGCTGTAACTTTAGTAGCTGCGGTAGCGAGCGTTGCTGTTTATGTATATGTTCAAAAAAAGAAAAAAGATAAATGTAAGAATTTTCCGGTAACGTTTATTTGATTCGCTATTTCTTCTTGATTTTTATCGTTTCCGTCAATAGTTCCTGTAGTTTTTCAGGGCTAATGTTTGCTTGTATCTGACCATCGGAAACAAAAGAGATTTTACCTCTTTCTTCAGAGATAATAATTGCTTTGGCGTCTGTTTCCTGTGAAATACCCAAAGCAGCCCGATGTCGTAATCCAAATGATTTTGGTATATCTTGATTTTGCGATATAGGTAAAATGCATCCTGCTGCTTTAATTCTATTTCCGGATATAATCATTGCCCCATCATGCAGAGGAGTATTTTTAAAGAATATATTTTCTATCAATCGAGTGCTAATGTCGGCATCCAATTCCTCTCCTGTTTCAGAGTAATGTCCTAGTTTTATTTCCTGTTCAATCACAATCAGTGCGCCTGTGTACGTTTTTGCCATGTTCATGCAAGCTAATACTAAGGATGTGATAACAGGGTCTGAAAGATCTTTTCTTTCTTTGGATGAGAAAATTCGTGATAAAAACCGGAATGTACGGTTAGATCCTAATGTCATCAGGAATCGCCGGATTTCGTCTTGGAAAATAATTATTAATACGATCAGCCCAATATCAACGAATTTGTCGAGGATAACTCCCATAAGGCGCATCTGCAATACTTGTGAGACAAGTATCCATAGAATCATAAAGGCCAATACGCCGTTAAATATTGCACCAGTTCCAGATTTGGAAACAATTCGATATAACTGGTACATCACTATGGCAACCAATATGATGTCAATTATATCTTTTATTCCGAAATCGTTGAGCATGAGCTTAGAACTTTTAACAATATAGGTTCAAAGATAATTATTTCTTCATGAAAAGATGTACAAAAAGAAAGGTGTCTTCTTAAAAAATATTTATTCGAGCATTAAATTCATTACAGAATGATGTTCGGCAAACAAGGTTTTTAGTGGTTTGTCTAACTCATAGGTCTTGTATCCAAACAATAATCGGCATAGCATTCGACAATTTATTTCTATATCTGGGGCTTCCCCAGTTTTTCTTACATAGCCATTATCTATCAGATAAACTTCGTCCTCTGTTCTAATGCGAATATATAAAGATGGATTTTTGATAGCGAATAGTTTCAATAGATAGCTATTGTCTATAATTCGCGCCATTCCTGCGAGATTGTATTTTTTCGGAGATCCATCGTTTCTATATTCTTCTATGATAGTTTTAAAGTCGGAAAAACTTTTCTGAACGCAAAAGTCCTTGTGTCTGTATAAAGAATCAAAAAATAAGTATGCAGATTCCACTTCTGGGTTTTCTGCTAATATTTTATCCAACGAGTAAATGGGTTCTTTACTTTTGTCGAAGACCTGTTCGTAGCCGAACTTTTCATAAAATCGGAATAGCCAGTCTTCTGCTGGAATAAGTATAGCTAATGGGATATTCCGCTCTTTAAGTACCCGATGGGCTTCGTTAATTAGTTGAGCCATGTATCCTTTGTTTCTATATTCCGGTAAGGTGCATAAGCCTGCCAGATAAGCAAAAGGAATTTCTTCTCCATAAAAAGAAATCGTATAAGGATGCATCTGTAAAGAAGCAACAGCTATATTGTTTTCAAAGTAGACAAGTGTATTCTCGTGCTTGTATTTTTGAGTAAAAATAAGATCAATAAAAGCATCTGTGTCTTCGAAGCAGACTTTCCACATCTGTCTTACGAATGGCTCTATATGTTCATTTGAAAACTGGATCATACTACAGTCTCATCGATAATGTCAGAGGCCACTTCTAGTTTCGACTTCAATACATAATCTTTCTTTTCTCCGCTTCTGTTCAGAATAGATATCTTATTCGTATCGTATTTGAATCCCGCTCCGGGATCATTCAAAGAATTAAGTACAATATAATCAAGATTCTTTTTTACTATTTTCTTTAAGGCATTTGTTTGCTCATCATTGGTTTCTAATGCAAAACCAATCAGGCGTTGATTCGATTTCTTGATTTTCCCAAGTGATGCAGCGATATCTTTGTTTGGCACAAGGTCAATCTTCAAGATATCCTCACCTCTTTTCACTTTCTCTGTATATTGTTCCGATGGGCGGAAGTCTGCCACAGCAGCACATAGTATTGCCGTGTCCATATCAGGAAAAGCTTTCATTGAGGCATTGTACATCTCTTCAGCCGATTCTACGTCTATCCTGGTTATATTCGGATGATTTGTTTTCATCGAAATAGGTCCGGCAACTAATATAACTTTAGCTCCGCGACGAGCGCATTCTTCAGCAAGGGCTAAGCCCATTTTACCCGATGAATAATTTCCAATGAAGCGAACCGGGTCTATTTTTTCAAACGTTGGTCCAGCCGTTATCAGTATTTTTTTTTTTGAAAGAGATTCTTGTTTCTTGAAAAAGTCTTCGACAGCTTCCAGTATTTTCTCCGGCTCTTCCATACGCCCTTTTCCTATCAGATGGCTGGCTAACTCGCCTGCGGCAGGTTCTATTATTATATTTCCATAAGACCGCAGTAAGTCCAAGTTTCTATTTGTAGAAGGATGGGCAAACATGTCTAAATCCATTGCTGGAGCGATCATAACAGGAGCTTTCATCGACAGGTATGTAGTGATAAGCATATTGTCGGCAATTCCGTTTGCCATTTTGCCTAATGTAGCGGCAGTTGCAGGGGCTATCAACATCAGGTCGGCCCATTGTCCTAAATCGACATGACTATGCCATGTGCCATCGTTGGCGGTAAAGAACTCGCTTACCACAGGTTTTCCTGTCAGGGCGGATAATGTTACCGGTGTAATGAATTCTTTTCCCGAAGGTGTGATTACAATCTGTACTTCGGCTCCGGCCTTAATCAATAAACGGGCTAAAGACGCTGCTTTATAAGCTGCAATACTTCCTGTGATGCCCAATACAATATGTTTATCTTTCAGTGTCATGATTTTAATTATATTAGTCGTTTTTGAGTCGCCTACACTCCTCGATTGTTAATTCGTGACTCGGCAGAAGCAAAATTTATTTTGATTATGCTCTCGCTACTTCAAACGTTCTTATTTTTGAACAAAGATAACAGCTAATCTTTACTCAGCGTTCTTTATGAATATAATTTCTTGAGCAGATCTTCTCTTTTCAGTCGTTTCAATTCCTTTATTATCTGTGGGCGATAATTCTTATCATACCAAAAAAAGAACTGGCGTTGAGCGAGTTTCTGTTCTTTAGTACGTGCAGTATATACCTTTTCCAATGTATAGGGATGATAGCCCGTATAATATATTTCAGTAGCCAAAGTCATTGGAGAAGGAGTGAAATCCTGAATCTGTTCTAATTTAAACCCTAAAGGCTTTGTTGCTACGGCAAGTTCTGCCATATCCACTTCTGTGCAACCGGGATGAGAAGAAATAAAATATGGAATGAGTTGTTGTTTTAGTCCCGATTCATTATTTATCTTATCAAACGTTTTCTTAAAAGTATGAAACTGCTGGAAATCGGGCTTACGCATATAATTTACTACCTTGTCAGAAGTGTGTTCAGGTGCAACTTTCAGCCGTCCTGAAACATGGTTCAATATCAGTTCTTTTGTATATTCGTCAGAGAACTTATTTAGTTTTTCATCTGCATTCCGGTGCAAAAGCATATCATAACGCACTCCACTACCAATAAACGATTTTTTGATTCCCGGTAGCGAATCCACGGCTTTATATATATCTAAGAGATGTGAGTGATCTACATCCAGATTTTTACAGATTTTCGGATGTATGCATGACGGCCGCTTGCACTTTGCACAGATGCCTTCATCCTTACCCTTCATTTTGTACATATTTGCAGAGGGGCCTCCCAAATCACTGAGATAACCTTTGAAGTCGGGCATTTCTGTGACTTGCTTCACTTCTTTTAATATCGATTTCTTCGATCTTGAAGCGATAAATTTTCCTTGATGTGCCGAAATGGTACAGAATGCACATCCTCCAAAACATCCGCGATGTATATTTACCGAGAACTTAATCATCTCAAATGCGGGAATGGTCTTTCCTTTATATTTGGGATGGGGTAGGCGAGTGTAAGGAAGGTCGAATGAAGCGTCTATCTCCTTTTCCGACATTGGAGGATATGGAGGATTTATCACAACGGATTTGTCGTCATAGTTCTGAATTATCCGTGATGCATTGAGCATGTTGGACTGTTCTTCTACAATACGAAAATTCTTAGCTTGCTTTAATTTGTCTTGCAAACATTCCTGATGAGAAAACAGAAATGTGTCATCTTCATCCGCTTTTAAGGAAGATGAATCTGTAAGATAAGCAGTCTGAGGAATATCTTTCAAGTCATTCAGTTGCTTTCCTTCTCTTAATTCTGACACAATCGCTTTTAATGGTGTTTCACCCATTCCGTAAACTAACAAGTCAGCTTTTGAATCCAATAAGATTGACTTGTGTAATTTGTCATCCCAATAGTCGTAATGAGTAACTCTCCGAAGAGATGCTTCTATTCCTCCAAGTAAAACGGGTACGTCGGGGAATAGGTTCTTGAGTATATTCGTATATACAACCGATGGTCTGTCCGGTCTCATGTCGGCTCTGCCGTCAGGTGTATAAGCATCGTCGGATCGAAGTCGCTTGTTGGCCGTGTAATGGTTTATCATCGAGTCCATCGCTCCGGCAGTAACACCAAAGAATAGCCGCGGTTTTCCTAGCTTTTTGAAGTCACGTAAATCGTCACGCCAATTTGGTTGCGGAATGATAGCTACTTTCAATCCCTCTTTTTCAAGTATGCGTCCAATTACAGCCGCACCAAAGGAGGGATGATCTATATAGGCATCGCCCGAAAACAGGATCACATCAAGCTGATCCCATCCTTTCAGTTCTACCTCTTTTTTTGTTGTCGGCAACCAATCGGTAAGCCTGTATTCTTTCATATAAACTATTTTACTACAGTAGAAACGGATGTTCCTTTTTCCTCACCTTGAGGCATTTTTACTGTATAAGGTTTTCCGTTGATAGAGAAACTGATTTCTCCTAATTTTTGAGTTGGGTCACTTACTGTCGCTTTAATCTCTTTTCCATTGGGTTGAAGGATGAATAATCCTGTCTCCAATGTCTTGAAATGGATATTCTTGGAGAGTTGAACATTCGTCGGCTTATAAGCTGCAACATATATTTTGCCCTCGAACTCTACAACTTGTAGATTCTGAGTGTTGGTAATTATCTTTATTTTCTTTGTGTCGAATTGTTTTACTTTATCCTTTGTTGAAGCCGGAAGTATAGCATATTCATATGATCCGTTTTTCGGTTTAGTCCCATGGTCGAGCCATAGAGAGAAGACCTCTTTTTCGTCAATGAGATTTTCAGGATATATGGACATAATATCATGCCACGAACCTGATCTTTTTTCTGTAATCGCTTTTCCTTGCGATGGACCGAGTATTATATAGCCTGTTTTATCGTGAAAGAAGCGCTCATTTTCCGATATTGTGAAAGAAGTTCCTTTTTCCAAATTGTTATTACTCAGGTGATATAAGTCATCTTTCTTTATTCGTTGATCAATAGATGTCGTTACCACAAAGCTACTATCTGAAGTTATTCCCGAACCAAGGCAAAGGATAAAATTATTAGTAAATATCCATGACTTATGTGCTGTAATACGGTCGCGGTTAAAATCCATGACAGTCATTCCTGTTGCTCCGTCAGAAACATTGCCGACAAAATCACTTTGATTATGGTATCCGCTCCAAGAGAGTTCTTTTAATGGGGTATCTGTTTCATATGAAGTTATTCCCGGAATTTTCCGCCAATCCCAGCACGGGTAGATGTTGAGATACTCGTCTCCATCAATATATGTATAGGTTGCCCCATCAGCAAGATAATAGCCTTTGAGGTTGTCTCCGTTTCCGGCTTCTCCTCCAATCACTCTTTTGGAGGACATTTTAACCGATGCCATCCACTGCGGACGACGGTAAACGGTCTGATCGGACATCCAAAAATGTTTTAGCCCAATAAGCTTTGAGCCTTCTCCCTCGGAAAAGAAATTATCAGTTAGCAGGCATTGGTATTCACTCCTGTTCACATCGTCAGCCTGTGACATCGCATTAGCCGTAAATCCTACAGTAAAAGCTTTGTGTCTTTGTCCTTGTTGGAAAAATTGACGTCCTAAAGCATTAATGTCCATGTACCCTTTCCATAAGATCCATGCGTAACCTTGGTTTATTAATTTACTTAATATGTTTAATTGCTCTTGGTTGAAGGCGATAGATGTTCCACAGAATAGTTGTGCCCACATACTCATGCTGGAAATGTATGCAGCACCATAGTTCCCGAATTGTTGCTGTGCTCCATGCTGATGGAAGCTATTGTCGGCTTTAATGCCTTCTGTTTGGTCTGTCCTTATTTCGGAAGCAATAGTATCACGAGATGCTTTGACTAAATCAATGTCATTTTGTAGCAGACCTCTAACCAAGACGTTTGCAGCTAACCAAACTTTGTTCTGTCCGGTCATTCTGAATTTTGCATTCTTCATTAGCTCTATTGCATTCTCTTTTTCTGTATTACTTAATTGGTCTTCGAAAAGAATGAATACAGCTCCCAATATTTTAGGTACGCCTATCTGATTGTACCACCAGTTGAGGCTTACAGGTTTTTTGTCGAACCAGTATTTTAAAGTTTGATGAATAGCATCTGCTACTTCTTTCGAACCGTAAAACTCCGAATCAGACTTAGTATATACTCTTGTTAGTTCGAGAATTCTTTCCACATGAATTTTAGACCGCCACCCTGAGCGATTCTGGTTTGCATAATCGATGTCAGACCAAGCGCCATCAGGTTGTATTTTGCTGAGTAATTCTTCTACTCTGTTTCTGCTGATTGGGTACCGTTCCATTAGCTCTACAACCATTTGGTCGGAAAAGAACACTTCTTGAGGATACGAAGTTAGTATTGCCAGCAAAGGTTTATCTGCCGAATCTTCAGACAGCAATACTTGCTTGTAGTTTTGCTTAATCGTTTTTATCTCGTCCGCTGTTGCTATTTGTGCAAGTGCAAAAAATAGAAGCGAGAATAACGTAAGTAAAGCTTTTCTATTCATTTGAATTTCTATTCTGATTAGATTGTGCAAAGATAAGGCTAAATGAGGCTTAAAATTACAATAAAATGTGAAAAAGCGTGTAATAACAAAGAGAGAATCAATCTATTGCTTTATTTGTTATAGAATTATATCTTTGTTTTGGAATATTAAACGATTGAAATATGGAATATCAAATAGAACACAATGAAGCTGCGAGCCGATTTGAAGTGCAAATAGAAGGGAAATTGTCTCTTGTAGATTATATAAAACAAGAGAACGTTTTAGTTGTAACACATACCGGAGTTCCTGCCGAATTGGAGGGTAGGGGTATTGCTGCTGCATTGACTAAAGCCTTATTGGAATATGTGAGGAGAAACAACTTGAAAGTCAAGCCTGTTTGTCCTTATACTAAGGCATATATACATAAGCATGTCGATTATAACGATTTGGTAGTAGAATAAAGACAAGAAGGAAAGGACTGAAAATCCTTTCTTTTTACTTTCATACCTAACTACTTGTAAAAAGAATAATATCTTTGCAGTAAATAAAATATAATAATGAACTTAGAAGAGATAAACTCTATACTTCGTCAGGAAGCGGAAGCGATACAAAATATTCCGGTAACGGATGCTTATGAAAAAGCTATAAATCTTATCGTAGAACAGGTTAATGTAAAAAAAGGAAAGCTTGTTACCAGCGGAATGGGCAAGGCCGGGCAGATAGCTCAGAATATTGCTACAACATTTAGCTCGACAGGAACGCCATCTGTATTTTTGCATCCAAGCGAGGCTCAACATGGTGATCTTGGTATTCTGCAGGAAAACGATATCGTTCTTGCTATATCCAATTCGGGTAAAACCCGTGAGATAGTGGAGCTTAAAACTTTAGCAAAGATGCTAGTGCCGGGAATCAAGTTCATTGTAATTACCAGCGACCCCGAAAGTCGTCTGGCACACGAGGCGGATGTCTGCATTCTTACGGGCAAGCCGGCAGAAGTATGTAATTTAGGCCTTACTCCTACAACATCTACTACGGTGATGACAGTTATTGGAGATATATTGGTGGTCGGTACCATGAAGAAAATAGAATTTACACCGGCAGATTACGCTAAACGTCATCATGGAGGATATCTGGGTGACAAATCGCGAGAAATGAGTAACGGAAAAGAATAGTTTGATTTCTTTCCGTGATTAATTATAATAGCCATGCTTATAAAAATTTATCCGGAAAATCCGAACGAAAAAGAGATTGAAAAAGTAGTGCAAATATTGCGGGACGGAGGGCTTATTATTTACCCTACGGATACAGTATATGCCATAGGCTGTGATGCGCTTAATGTGAGGGCTGTTGAGAAAATTTGCAGAATGAAGGATATCAATCCCGAGAAGAGCAATCTCTCCATTATCTGTTACGACTTGAGTAATATTAGCGAATATGCCCGTGTGGATAATTTTACTTTCAAGCTGATGAAAAAAAACCTTCCCGGGCCATTTACTTTTATATTGAACACAACATCCTCATTACCTAAGATATATAAGAATAAAAAGACAGTAGGGATACGTGTTCCCGACAATAATATTATTCGCGAACTCGTTAATAGTTTAGGTAATCCCATTCTTACTACATCTGTAAAAGATGATGATGAGATGCTTGAATATTCAACCGATCCCGAACTTATCTACGAAAAATACAGCGAACAGGTTGATATTGTTATTGATGGCGGATATGGCGGCATAGAAGCTTCTACCATTGTTGATTGCACCGATGGAGAACCTGAAATTATACGGCAAGGGAAAGGTGAATTAGTCATTTAGAAGGGTTGATGTCTGGTGCCTGGCAACTTGGCGCACAGATAAAGTCTCTTTTAAGTATTTTGTATAGAAATTAAATACGTACATTTACAAAAATTATATTCAATATATAAATAATGATATTATGAAGGTAAAACTGCTGTTTTTATTACTTTTATTATTCTCCCTTAATGCATGCAAGGATACGAAGGAAGACAATGAGGATCCTAAAACATCTGAGCTTACAGATGATGAATTCACAAATCAATGGGCTTACAATAAAATGAAAAGCCTCTACCTGTGGAATACAGAATTACCTTCGAGTCCGAACTATACGCAAGCTCCGAAGGCTTTTTTTGAAAGTATTTTATATAACTATGGTTCTGTAAACGGCGATAGGTTTTCGTGGATAGAAGAAGATACTTCTAAGAAAACAAAGGCTCTTTATGCTGATACAAATTTAGGTTTTGAATGTATTCCTACGAGTTATTTCCCTACATCTACATCAAGTAGTACATCGATAGGATTCTTCGTAGTATATGTTTATGAAGGGTCGGACGCCTATAAGAAAGGGTTAAGAAGAGGGCAGGTAATATATAGAGTTGGCAGTACAGATATAACTTATAGTAATTATAGCACACTCTTGAAGGATGTCTCTTCTGTTACTCTTTCTGTATACAATAACAATGGAGCACAAGTAACATTAAACTCTATACAGACCGTTGAAGAGAAGAAATCACCTATATTTATAAGTAAAGTAATTACGGCAACTGCAGGAGCTAAAATCGGATATCTTATGTATACCGGTTTTGAAAGGAACTCTGATGATAAAGAAGATAACTATGAGTATGATATAGAACTTATTGAAAGTATCAGGACGTTAAATAGTCAAGGGATTACTGATTTTGTACTTGACTTACGCTACAATCCGGGTGGATATCTTACTTCGGCAATCGATTTGGCTAGTGCTTTAGTACCTAATCGGAAAACAAGCAATATTTTTGCCAAAGAGGCATATAATACCCATTTTCAGGATTCTATAGTCAAAAAATATGGAGCAAATTCTCTGAACGAATATTTCGTAGACAAAGTATATGGTACAAATACTGCTATACCAAACTTAAATCTTACAAGACTGTATGTTATTGCAGGTGAGTATACAGCATCAGCAAGTGAATTGGTTATGCATGCATTAAAACCTTATATGACAGTTGTGCATATTGGAGAAACTACAGTTGGAAAAGATAAAGCTTCTATGACCGTAAAATCTGATAACGAGAGAATCAAGTGGCAATTGCAGCCTCTGATTTCGAGACTGACTGATGCAAATGGAACAGGAAATTATATTAACGGTCTATCCCCTGATACCAAGGTGTCGGAGATGGGAGAAGGATATACGATGAAGGGTGCATACTATATGGATAGTAATGGAAATAGAGTTGAAATAGAGTGTCCTGAACTATCTAGTTGGATCGGTGGTTTTGGCCAGTTGGGCGATCCTTCCGAACCATTACTTGCTGAGGCTATTGCAAAAATAACAGGAGTGGCTAGGGTTAAAACAAAATCTGCTGTATCAACGTCTGGCTGGGTTCCGGTGCAAGTTCCAAAATTAAAATATAACGAAGAACGTCAGAGAATAATAATAGACCAAGACAAATTTTCGAAGAAATAAAAAATAAGTAATATCGTATTAATGAAAGTAATGAAGTTTGGCGGGACTTCCGTAGGTTCCGCAACCAATATCGCTAACGTAAAAAAAATAATAAGTTCTGTTGAAGAACCTATAGTTGTGGTTGTTTCAGCTTTCAAAGGTATCACGGACAAGTTATTATTAACGTCCAGTTTGGCTGCGAATGGTGATTATTCTTATGAACGTGAGTTCAGAGAAATAATAGAGCAACATGTAACTGTTGTCGGCAAGCTGGATATAGCAGGAGATCGCCGAAATGAACTTGAAGTAGAAGTTGGCAGATTATTGGAAGAACTCAGTAATATTTTTAAAGGGGTATTCCTTATCAATGACCTTTCTCCTAAGACGTCGGATAAGATTGTCAGTTATGGAGAACGCCTGTCTTCTCTTATCATAAGTTATACTTTCGATGATTATCAGCTCTTGGACGTAACTCAACTCATCAAGACCGATTCCACATTTGGTAAACATATACCGGATATAGAACTATCGAGTAAACTGATACAAGAAGCCTTCGACTCATCTACTGATAAAGTATTGGTGTCTGGGTTTATATCTTCGTGCAAAACCACCGGTGAAATCACCAATTTAGGACGAGGAGGATCTGATTATACCGCTGCTATTTTTGCCGCTGCGTTAAATGCGAATATTCTCGAGATCTGGTCGGATGTAGACGGTTTTATGTCGGCTGATCCTAAGATTATAAATAATGCTCATGTAATAGAAAGTTTATCATTTACAGAGGCAACCGAACTTTGCAATTTTGGGGCGAAGATCATTTATCCTCCGACAATATTCCCTGTTTATCACAAAAATATTCCTATACGGATTAAAAATACATTCAAGCCGGATGCTCCCGGAACATATATATCCCATAACGGTTTAGAAAGAAAGAGCAAAGCCCAGATAAAAGGAATATCATCTATTGCCGATTCTTGTCTCATCACAGTACAAGGGCTTGGAATGGTAGGGATTATCGGTGTGAACTATCGAATATTCAGGGCTTTGGCTAAAAATGGGATAAGTGTCTTTCTTGTTTCTCAGGCTTCATCCGAAAATAGTACATCTATCGGCGTTCGTTCTGTCGATGCAGAATTGGCTGTGCATGTATTAGAGGATGAATTTGAGAAAGAAATCTCAATGGGCAGCATCAATCGCGTTTTGTTAGAGACTGAACTTGCGACGGTTGCTATTGTTGGTGAGAATATGAAGTACACTCCCGGTATTGCCGGAAAACTATTCGAAACTCTGGGGAAAAGTGGCATTAGTGTTATTGCTTGTGCGCAGGGAGCTTCAGAGGTAAATATATCATTTGTAATAAAGAACGAATATTTACGCAAAGCTCTTAATTCTATTCACGACTCATTCTTCCTTTCCGACTATAAAGTTTTGAACCTTTTCATCGTGGGAATAGGAACTGTCGGTGGAAATTTGATAGAGCAAATCAGACAGCAACAGCCAGAGTTGATGAAACAATATTCCTTGAAACTAAATGTTGTGGGTATTGCCCGTGGAAAGAAGGCTTTGTTCTGTCGTGAAGGCATCAATCTGGATGATTATCGTTCAGAGTTAGATGAAAGAGGGATACCTAGTTCTTCGGAGATTCTCAAAGAGGGAATTATCAATATGAATATATTCAATGCTGTATTTGTAGATTGTACAGCGAGTGATTCGGTGGCAGAAATATATGGAGACCTAATGTCCAAAAATATATCTGTAGTCACAGCCAATAAGGTTGCTGCTTCTTCCACTTATGATAGTTACATCAAACTGAAGAATACCGCGCGGGAACGAAATATTAAGTTCCTGTTCGAAACAAATGTCGGTGCTGGGCTTCCTATTATTAATACGATGAATTCTCTTGTCAATTCAGGGGATAAGATAATAAAACTGGAGGCTGTGCTTTCGGGAACACTTAATTTCATCTTCAATACAATCAGTGCCGATATTCCATTCAGTAAAGCTATTTATTTGGCAAAAGAAAATGGCTTTTCCGAGCCTGATCCACGTATTGACCTGAGTGGTATGGATGTTGTCCGTAAGTTAGTTATTCTTACCCGTGAAGCTGGTTATCAGGTAGAGCAATCTGATGTGGAAAAGAATTTATTCATTCCGCAGGAATATTTTGACGGAACGATAGAAGAGTTTTGGGCAAACATAAGGAAGGAAGATATAACATTCGAAGAGAGAAGAAAAAAGCTTGAAAATGAGCATAAGCATCTTCGCTTTGTCGCTAAATATGAGGATGGAAAGTGCAGTGTAGGCTTGCAGGAAGTTTCTCAAAGCCACCCTTTCTACGATCTTGAAGGCAGTAATAATATTATCCAGATAACGACAGAGCGATATAACGAATATCCGATGATAATAAAAGGGTATGGAGCAGGAGCCAGTGTTACAGCTGCCGGAGTATTCTCTGATATTATCAGTATTGCGAATGTGAGGTAATACCTTTATTTCATTCTGTGAGAACAGAAGCAATTGTATTGATTATAATTTCCCCTAAATATGAAAACAATTATTATTCTTGGCGATGGAATGGCCGACGAGCCTATCGCTGCTTTAGGTGATAAAACTCCTCTACAAGTAGCGAAAAAGCCGTATATAGACATGCTTGCCGCTAAAGGCAAAAGTGGATTACTAGACACAATTCCTCCTGGCTTTAAACCCGGAAGTGAGATAGCGAACCTGTCAGTGTTAGGTTACGATCTTCCGAAAGTTTTTGAAGGTAGAGGCTCTCTTGAGGCTGCCAGTATGGGAATAGATATACTGCCCGGAGAAATGGCTATGCGCTGCAATTTGATATGCATTGAAGAAGAGAAGATTAAAAATCATTCAGCAGGGCATATTTCAAGCGAAGAAGCCGCAGAGCTAATTAGATTTCTGGATGAGAAATTAAATGATGGAAAGGTAAGCTTTTATCCGGGTGTATCATACCGCCATTTATTAAAACTAAAAGGAGGAGATAAACATCTGGATTGTACGCCTCCCCATGATGTGACAGGTGTTCCGTTCAAAGATGTTTTGATAAAACCGGATACGTCCGAAGCAAAAGAAACTGCCGATTATTTGAACGATCTGATAATTAAATCGCAGGAACTACTTAAAGATCATCCGGTAAATAAAAAACGGATAGCAGAAGGCAAAGACCCTGCAAATAGTATTTGGCCTTGGTCTCCGGGTTACCGTCCGCAGATGCAAACCCTGCAGGAATTATTTGGCATAAAAGGTGGATCTGTGATCTCTGCTGTTGACCTTATTATGGGTATTGGCGTTTACGCCGGACTAAAAGTAATTCATGTAGAAGGTGCTACTGGACTGTATGACACAAATTATGAAGGTAAGGCTCAGGCTGCAATCGATGCATTAAAAAAAGAGGATTTTGTATATTTGCATATAGAAGCGAGTGATGAGGCTGGTCATGAAGGAGATTACAATCTAAAAACCAAAACCATAGAATATCTCGATAATCGCGTAGTAAGACTTATTTATGAGGCGACTAAGGATTGGAATGAGCCAATTACAATCGCAATTTTACCTGATCATCCGACCCCTTGTGCTATCAAGACACATACTAATGCTCCGATTCCGTTTCTTATCTATCGGTCAAATGGAGGAGCTGATGATGTGCAGGTATACGACGAATTTGAGTCTCCAAAAGGTGCTTATGGCTTGATAAAGGGGAGAGAATTTATGGAGCTTTTATTTTCCAATAAATAATCATGAAAAAGAGAATTTTGTACATATCTCTGATCGCTGTAATCGTTGTTATTGCGGTTGCTGTTTATGGGTATAGTGTTTTATCCACAGGATTTAGTATTGATAAAACAGTATATGTTTATATTGATAACAACAAAGATTATAGCGCATTATTGGATGAGGTCAGAGATAGTGCAAAAGTGAAAAGCATTTCGAATTTTGAGATGTTGGCTACAATATTGGGATATAAAGATAATATGCGGACAGGGCGTTATGCAGTAACACCTGATATGACTGTATATGATTTAGTTCGGGATTTACGAAGCGGGCATCAGACTCCTGTAAAACTAAAGTTTAATAATATACGAACCAAAGCAGATTTATCGAAACGCATATCTGATCAATTAATGCTATCCGAGGAAAGCTTATATAATAAGTTGGATGATATAAATACATGCGAGTCTTTGGGTGGTTTTACACCAGAAAATGTTGTTGCTATGTTTATCCCGAATACTTACGATATTTATTGGGATATAGATCTAAATGATTTTCTTCAGCGGATGAAGAAAGAGTATTCACGGTTTTGGGATGAAAAGCGTGTTGCCAAAGCGAAAGAAATGGGGTTATCCTTAGCCGAAGTTTCTACCCTTGCATCTATTGTAGAAGAGGAATGTACATTCTCCGATGAATATCCTATTGTTGCCGGATTGTATTTAAATAGACTGCACTCTGGTCAACCATTACAAGCGGATCCTACTGTGAAATTTGCAGTTGGAGATTTCTCGCTTAGGCGTATTTTGAATAAACATCTAGAAATTAATTCACCCTATAATACTTATCAGCATGCAGGACTTCCTCCGGGACCAATTCGTGTTCCGTCTATTAAAGGGATTGATGCCGTTCTTAATTACGATAAAAATGATTATCTGTATATGTGTGCAAAAGAAGATTTCTCAGGAAGACATAACTTTGCAAAAAACTATGGCGAACATCAAGTTAATGCTGCAAAATACAGAAAAGCCTTAAACTTAAGAGGAATAAAATAACAAATACAATTCAAAAGAGGGTTTTAAAAAGCTTTCTTATCTCCCTTAAACATATTGAAAGCTGTAAGGAAAATAATTTTAAGGTCAAGGAAAAACGTCCAATTCTCAAGATACCATACATCTCTTTTTACGCGTTCCTCCATTTCTTCTACAGTTTTGGTTTCTCCTCTACAGCCTGTAACCTGGGCCCAACCTGTAATTCCAGGTTTAACCAAATGGCGTACCATAAATTTATCGATAATAGCACTGTATTGATCTGTATGCTTCAACATATGAGGGCGAGGTCCAACAAGGGACATGTCGTTTCTCAAAACGTTTAGAAGTTGAGGAAGCTCATCAATATTGGTTTTTCTCATAAAAGCACCGACCTTTGTAACGCGAGGGTCATTGGCCACTGCCTGAAGCTTATCAGCCTCTTTATTAGGCTTCATAGATCGGAATTTATAGCAATTAAACTCCTTCCCTTTTATCCCTGTCCTTTTCTGAACAAAAAGGATCGGGCCACGAGAGGATAGTTTTATTGCAATCCCGAATATTAGAAAAATGATTGGGAATATTGTAAGAAGCAAAGTCCCCGATATAATGAAATCAAAACTTCTTTTCACAAATCTGTTTGAAAAGTGTTGTAAAGGTTCATTCCTAAGACTTAATACAGGTGTTGACTCCAGAAAATAGAATGTAAATCGTCTCTTTATATATCTGTGAAACTCAGGGATAGATTGAAATCTAATCATGTTTTTCTCCGAGAACATAATTAAATCTGATATTATATCTTCTTCGCTACTAGGGAGAGTACAGAAAATTTCATCAACTCTCTGTTTTTTTATGTAATCCTTTATATCAGAAACTTTTCCCAAATAATTAGGTAAAACTCCGATTTTTTCAGGATCATCGTCAAAAAATCCCATTATTTTATACCCAAAGTCACTGCATAAAAGTGATTCATGAATTTTGACACCATTAACTCCTCCTCCTACAATTATAACCTGTCTATAATTATAACCTTTTCTGCGATATATTTTCAATAATATTCTGAAAGAAACGTGCCACATTACAAATAGAGTTCCTAATGTAAGGTATCCAATTATCCATGGAACAATAGGAATGGATGGGATTACTTTAAATATGGAGAAACCTGCAGTAAGAAGAATTGAATATATCGCAATAAAAATGGTAGATTTTTGTACAATTCTATCGAGATAAATTACGTTGGACGATATTTGGAAGCGGATAAAAGAATTAACGAAGAAGTAACACAAATTAATCATCAGGAAGGCGATGATTTGTTCTCTATGATGTATATTACTTGTTATCTCATAATCCTGAAATATATAATATACAACTAAGAAAAAAAGATTTACGAGCAGTAAATCGCCAATTCGTAAGACCCAGTCAATTAGGTAACTATAGCTCTCTCTCTTTCTTGTGACATTCATAATAGTGTGAATAAAATGTAAAGTTAGTGATTAATCTTAAACTACTGGCTTACTTTCTCTCTTTTCCTATAGATAATCATTATTAGAATGGCCGTCAAAATAATGCTCGGGATAATAAACCATATATTTTTTTCGAAACTAAAGGCTGTTATTTCTTCATACTCAGCAGTTCCATAGTATATATATGCAAAAATAACTGATGCAGCATTATTTATTGTATGAACTATAACCGGTATCCACAGATTGCGAGACCATGCATACAGGTACCCCAGAATAGCACCGAGTAGTACCCTTGGAATAAACCCGAAAAACTGGAAATGAATGGCACTGAAAATAATTGCAGTAACCCATACTGCAATATGCTCATTCTTTGATATTTTAAGCATGATTTGTTGTAGACAACCTCTGAAGAAAAGCTCTTCTGTCAGACCTGCTACTACCGCTATAACAAGTAGATTGAAAATCAGTCCGAAAACGGATTTGTCCGAGAATAGAAGTTCCACAGCCTTTTTTGCCGAAAGTTCGCCAGCCCTCATCTTTTCTTCTAAAAACTTAAAGGAATCGGGAAGGCTCATTTGTTGGTTATAATATGCAATAACATCAATAAGCGGCTGAATCACTATTATTAGAACAATAGCTAAAGCCAAAAGCCGGAAGTTTGTTTTCCTATCTAGTTTTAGATATGTTTTTGATGAACCTTGACATAGAAAAGAAAAAGCTAAAGCGGGAATCAGGAACGCAAATACTTGTGATACCATTTGTGACATCCGCATAACACGCGCAGATGTGTCCATTTCTTTCACATCAACTCCCAATATAAGGATGAAAGACCCGAAAATAATACCCGTAAAAAAAAGAAACCAAAGAAAGAAAAATTGAGACCAACCTCCCATTCCTTGTAGAAAACCTTTATTATCCATAGTTAATCGTTAATTCGGAAAATGCTTATTCCTGTACAATTCTTAGAGTCCTTACAATAATCGAGAAGGGTCTTTTGTTCTATAACAACTTTTTTCATCTTACTCGAAGCATGGATGAAATGTAGCTGCTGATTTTTCCAATATGCAATGCCTACATGAGAGTAGTCAAGTCCTTCGATGGAGGTAGCGAAAGCTACAATATCTCCATTCTGTATATCTTTACTATTTACCGGAATGGCTGAAGTTGGTATTACTATATATGCTTTGCGATTATTGATGTTATTTTCTATCTTTTTTATTTTCGCAAGATTATTCTTGTTATCCTTTAAGTGTTTGTACGATTGTGGATGTGTAGACATAAAGTTGATATTTTTCAGAACCATTTGTCCTCCGATATCTCCACTTATATTTTTTAAAATTTCCTTTTCTTTATTTTCATATGCCCAATCGCTCGTATAATGAAGACGGGATGTGTAGCCATCTACCTCTCCGCCTCTGTAGCGGATATAGGTAAGTAAGGCGCAATAATCACTAAATGATTGACGCCCGAATTTAATGATACCAGATAGGGCGATGCAATTTTCCACAAAAGTGGTACAGTCAAGTTCTCGAAGATTTACGACTAGCTTCTCACTTTCAGAAACTTCTAAGGTTGATGCAACATATGGTTTGTTCAGAAAAAACTTAGCAGTATTAATTATCAATTCGCTGAAAGACTTTTTTTCATCTTTACTAAAGGTTTTAATATAGTCTTCATATATGAAAGAGTCAGGCTTGCTGTAAATAACATCTTGTCCCTTTATCGTATTAGACGCGGCAAGGATGGTAAATAGGAATATGGCATTTCGAAGAATATTCATAATGCTCTTTTGGGTTAACTAAGACCTTCTATGAAACCGTCTACAATATCAATATGTTTTGCCTGAGGTTCAGCTGGTAAACCAGGCATGCGCATAATGTCTCCGGCAATGGCGACAATAAACTCAGCGCCATTGTTTATTACAAGATCATTTATTGTGAATTTAAATCCTGTTGGAGTTCCGTATGCATGAGCATTATCGGAGAAAGAGTACTGTGTTTTTGCAATACATACAGGATAGTTTTCCAAACCAAGCTTTTTGATTCTGTTCAAATTCTTTTGAGCCTTACCGCTCAATATTACAGAATCTGCACCATAAATTTTCTTAGCTATTTTGTTTATTTTCTCTTCAACAGAATCCGTGTCGGAATATGTCATATTAAGGGGGGCTGATGGCTTTTTATCTATCCATTTTGCGACTTCTTCTGCAAGCTCTACTGCTCCTTCTCCTCCTTTGGCAAAGGATTCATTTAATGCAAACCCAACACCCATATCCTGACAATGCGTACGGATTAGCTCCAGTTCATCGTCAGAATCGAAACCATATTTGTTCAGAGCCACAAGAACGCTTTGTCCAAATGATTTCATATTGTCGATATGTTTGTCTAAGTTGGCGAAGCCACGTCTGATTCCCTCCAAATTCTTTTTCTTGATATCTTCTATCTCGACATTACCATGCATTTTCAATGCCTGGGTAGTAACTACAATTACTGTAAGTTTAGGTGAAATTCCCGCTTTCCGACATTTTATATTGAAGAATTTCTCAGCCCCTAGGTCCGCTCCGAAGCCGGCCTCTGTAATTACATAATCGGCATGCGACATAGCCATTTTTGTAGCTATTATTGAGTTGCATCCGTGGGCAATATTGGCAAATGGACCACCGTGTATGATTGCGGCGGAATGTTCTGTCGTTTGTACAAGATTTGGATTTATAGCATCTTTTAGTAGTACAGTAATAGCTCCTGAAACGCCTAGATCGTTAACTGTGAAGGCTTCACCTTTAGATGTATACCCTAAAATAATATTTCCTATTCGTCTTTTTAAGTCGTCTAAGTCTTTTGCTAAGCAAAGGATAGCCATAATTTCAGATGCAGGAGTTATCTCAAACCCTGTTTCGGAAGCAACTCCGTTACTTGAGCCATTCAGTCCGGTTACAACGTAACGAAGATTTCTGTCGTTTATGTCTAATACCCTTTTCCAAACAACTTCCTTCAAATACTTATCAGTGCCATTGTTGCGATATAGATAGTTGTCTAAAAGGGCGGTAATCATATTATGAGCTGAAGTAATTGCATGGAAATCACCTGTGAAGTGTAGATTGATATTCTCCATTGGCAACACCTGTGCATAGCCTCCTCCGGCAGCACCACCCTTCATTCCGAAACATGGGCCTAATGACGGTTCGCGTAGAGCGACAATAACATTCTTTCCAATTTTGTGGAGCCCCAAAGCCAAGCCTATTGATGTGGTTGTTTTCCCTATCCCCGCTTTAGTAGGAGTTATGGCTGTAACCAACACAAGGTTGCTGTTTTTTATTTTTTGATCATCTATCAGGGAAACTGGTATTTTTGCGATGTGTTTTCCGTAATTGTATATTTGCTCTGTATCGACTTTTATTTGTTTTGCTACCTCGTTAATATTTCTGAGTTCTATACTTCTAGCTATTTCTATATCGGTCATCATATTTTTATATCAGTTTTTAGGAAGCGCAAAGATATGAAATTTTTTAAATCGAAGCTAGTGGTTGTATTTCCTTATTGGGGAGTGGTTTGTTTTTTATGTGTTTGTAAATTAGCACTTTGTTGTGTTTGTTTCCATGCTCCGAAAAAGAAAAATCCTTGATTGTTTTTATCTTTTAGTAAATAATAAGAATTTCGGTTTAATTTTGTAGATATGAACAGATATGATCTGATAACAATAGTAGGGCCTACTGCCTCCGGTAAAACTGGGTTTGCTTGCCACTTAGCTTATTCTCTCGATGCAGAGGTTATTAGTGGTGACTCTCGTCAGGTTTATCAGTCTATGGATATCGGTACAGGAAAGGATTTGGCGGACTATGTTGTTAAAGGTAAAGCCATACCTTATCATCTTATAGATATTCGCGAGGCTGGTGATAAGTATAATATTTATGAATATCAGCATGATTTTCATAAGGTTTATACCGAAATCAAAAACAGAGATGTACTTCCTATCTTATGTGGAGGTTCGGGGTTATATATCGAATCAGTACTGAAAGGCTATTCTTTGGTTAATGTACCGGAGAATAAATTGCTTCGAGCTAAATATGAAAGTTATAGTCTGGATGAATTAACTAAGATTCTTGTAGGTTATAAATCCTTACATAATACTACCGATGTAGATACTGCACAACGTGCTATCAGGGCTATTGAAATAGAAGAATATAAAAAAGAACATCCTCTGGAGCAAAACGAATTTCCTCCACTCAATAGTTTGGTTGTCGGTGTTGATATAGATCGGGAGTTGCGTCGCGAAAAGATTACGCATAGGCTCAAAGCCCGCTTGGAAGAAGGTATGATAGAAGAAGTGCAAAGTATTTTAGGTAAGGGAGTAGATCCAGAAGACTTAATCTATTACGGACTTGAGTACAAATATGTCACCATGTATGTGCTGAAAGAACTTACATATAATGAAATGTTTTCTCAGCTCGAAATTGCTATACATCAGTTTGCCAAACGTCAGATGACGTGGTTTAGAGGGATGGAAAGACGGGGTGTTCATATTCATTGGATCGATGCCCAATTACCTATTGAAGAAAAAATAGAAAGGGTTAATGCCCTGTTAATATGATAACAAAATAACTTTCGTAAGTTTGTATAAATAATATTGATTCATTATGAACAACTACGGATTTGTGCGAGTAGCAGCTGCTACGCCTTCGCTTAAAGTTGCAGATTGCGATTATAATATAAATGAGATACTAAAACTGATCGCTGATGCTGAAAAAAATAAGGTTTCGGCTATTGTGTTTCCTGAGTTGTCACTCACAGGCTATACTTGTGCTGATTTATTTCTGCAACGGACGTTGATTGAAGGTGCGGAACAGTCTCTTCGCAGAATGTTGGATGCGACAAAAGAATCTTCTATGATTATAATAGTAGGAATGCCTTTAGAAGTGTCCAACAAGCTCTATAATATAGCTGTTGTAATTTGTGGAGGGAAAATTTTAGGTGCTGTTCCTAAAACATTTTTGCCCAACTATAATGAATTCTATGAGAAACGCTGGTTCTCTTCTTCCTCTGAATTAAAAGATGAAGTCGTTTATTTGTGTGACAATTATGTGCCGATTGGTATAAATTTTATTTTCGAAACTCAGGACTTTAAATTCTCTGTCGAAATATGTGAAGACTTATGGACTCCTATTCCTCCATCAAGTATTGCTTCATTGAATGGTGCTGAAATAGTATTCAATTTATCTGCAAGTAATGAAACGACAGGAAAACATTTCTATCGAAAATCCCTTATAGCCCAGCAATCCGCACGCTGTATTTCAGGATACGTATATGCTGCTGCCGGAAATGGAGAATCTACGACAGATATTGTTTTTTCGGGAAGTAGTATGATTGCCGAAAACGGATCATTACTCGCAGAGGCTAAGCGTTTCTCGTTCGACAGCCAAATGATAGTTGCCGATATAGATGTAGATCGTTTGAAAAGTGACAGGTACAAGAATAAATCTTTTTCTTTAGCAGAATATAAGCTGATAAATGAACTTGAATACCAGAATATATGGATTGATAGAGAAATCTCTGTCCAAGAATTTTCCTTGAACAGGTATGTTTCGCCAATGCCTTTTGTCCCTTCAAACGACAGTACGCTGAACGATAGATGCGATGAAATATTCTCGATACAAGTTGGAGGATTAGCAAAGCGACTGTTGCATACGAATAGTCAAAAAGCAGTGATAGGGATTTCCGGCGGATTGGATTCTACACTGGCTTTACTTGTTTTGGTAAAAACATTCGATAAACTAAACATTCCTCGTGAGAATATTTACGGTATTACGATGCCCGGATTTGGAACAACTAACCGTACTTATAATAATGCGATGAGGCTCATGCAATCGTTGGGCGTAACTGTTAAAGAGATATCTATAAATAAAGCGGTTGTCCAGCACTTCAAAGATATTGACCATGATATAGATTTGCATGACATCACTTACGAAAACTCACAAGCACGCGAACGAACTCAGATATTGATGGACTATGCCAACAAGGTGAATGGATTGGTAATCGGTACGGGCGATTTGTCTGAGCTGGCTTTGGGGTGGTGCACGTACAACGGCGATCACATGTCGATGTATGCGGTTAATACAGGAATACCGAAAACGTTAGTTCGCACATTAGTCGCGTGGGTTTCCGCTACACATATGGATAAGGCTTCGAAAGAAGTATTGGATGATGTAGTTGATACTCCGGTTAGTCCGGAGCTGCTTCCCGCCGATGAAAATGGAAATATCGTTCAAAAAACTGAAGATACGGTAGGCCCTTATATATTGCACGATTTCTTTTTATATTATGTGCTTCGTTTTGGATTTACTCCGGCGAAGATATATTTCCTTGCAAAACATTCTTTTAAAGACGAGTATTCAAAAGAAGAAATTCTTAAATGGTTAAAGGTCTTTTTCCGTCGATTCTTCTCCCAGCAATTCAAGCGGTCGTGTTTGCCCGATGGGCCAAAAGTCGGATCGGTGAACCTTTCTCCACGCGGAGATTGGCGCATGCCGAGCGATGCTTCATCTTCTCTGTGGATGAAGGAGTTAGATGCATTGGAGTAACCCATTGCTTATTTCTTAATTACCAGAGCAAACAATAAAATCGTCTTATTTGTTCTTTGTATATAGTAATTTAGTATTGTAAGAATATGAAACTAAGTGGCAGAAGGCAAAGTGGTAATGTGGAAGATCGCAGAGGCAAAAGTTCCGGGAAAATGTCTCTAGGCATTATTGGTACTATTGTCGTTGGATTGATTATATGGCTTTCGGGTGGTAACCCAATGGAATTTGTATCTCAGCAAATATCAACTGGTAGTACTACTTCACAAGATTATACGCCAACTTCGGAAGAGGAAGAGGCTGCAACATTTGCCCGAACAATCTTAGCTGGGACAGAAGATGTCTGGACAGAAGTTTTCACCAAGAATGGAATGACTTATAAGCCGCCGCGAATGGTCTTGTTCTCCGGGGCTACAGCTTCCGGCTGTGGTAGTGCATCTTCAACTACAGGACCATTCTATTGTCCAGCTGACCAAACTGTTTATATTGATTTGACTTTTTTCGATCAAATGAAAAATCAACTGGGTGCCGGAGGAGATTTTGCCTATGCTTATGTAATTGCTCACGAAGTAGGACATCATGTGCAGTATTTGTTAGGAACATTGGATAAGGTGCATAATCGGCAACGACAGGTAAGTAAGAAAGAAAGCAATCAACTGAGCGTAAGATTGGAGCTACAAGCCGATTTTTATGCAGGAGTATGGGCTTTTTACGATAATAACAAATTCGACTCGTTGGAAGACGGAGATATAGAAGAGGGGTTGAATGCTGCAACCCAAATAGGAGACGATCGTTTGCAAATGGAATCGCAGGGATATACAGTCCCCGATGCATTTAATCATGGAACATCTGCACAGCGTACACGTTGGTTGAAAAAAGGAATGCAAACCGGCGATATTTCTCAGGGAGATACATTCTCCGTTTCTTATTCAGATTTATAATAGGATTAAAAAATAAAACAAAAGAGGCTACCATAAGTAGCCTCTTTTACTATTTTGATTTTACTATTTATCTTACTATTATTTTTTGCGCAGATTTACCGGCCTTGAGTATGTATAATCCTTTCGCGAGATCAAGATAACAGCTTCCAATACATGTTTTCAAATTGATACTTGTAACTTTAACTCCTAGGATGCTGTATACTTCTAAGTAACCAGATGTAGGAACATTCTCCATTTTTATCTTGGTGGTATTATTTATATTTACCTCCAAAGTAGTGGTGTTATCCAATGGTTGGTCTGTAATAGAAAAACCGTTCACCGGAAAATCTACTCCTTTCGAATTAGCATGAAAAGAGATTCCTGTGAACAAGATAAGGAACAATATATACTTAAATTTTCCCATTATCTACATTCTGACAAAGACAAATATAGGTATTAAAGATTATAAAACGCTAAAAAACAGGAAAAAAATAGCTTGGTTCACAATTTTTCACGAAGTCCTTCGTTGGCAAGTATTGTATTCCCGAATATTTCTTTCGCTTCATCCAGTAATATCTGATTATCGGTGTAGCGTGCCGAGAAGTGTCCGAGCATTAATCTTTTTACATTGGCACGTTTTGCGATCTCTGCTGCTTGTTGTGCAGTAGAGTGTCCAGTCTGTTTTGCTCTTGCTGTATCAGAATTTGCGAATGTGGCTTCATGATATAGTAAGTCAACCCCTTCAATGATCGGGATTATTCTCTCATCGTAAGCAGTATCAGAGCAATATGCATAGGAACGTGCCGATTCGGCAGGCGTTGTTAGTCTTGCGTTAGGAATTAAATTCCCTTCCTCTGTAACAAAGTCTGCTCCTTGCTTAATCTTTGCCAATTCCTTAATCGGAATATTATAAAACTTAATCAAGTCGGATATTAAATGCGCTTCCTTTTGTTTTTCCTGAAACAGAAATCCTGCGCAGGGTACGCGATGCTTTAGTGGGATAGTTTTCACCGTTAGAGAACGGTCTTCGTATATTATCTCACTTATCTTAGGATCGAATGTCTCTACTCTTACCTGAAAAGGATTGTCCCTACAAAAGAAGTCGATTTCGGGGCGAAGTATTTCTTCTAATCCTGCTACAGAATGAATAACTAAATCTCCTGTACGTCCAAGAAGCCCTAGTGTTGAAATAAGCCCTATCAATCCAAAGCAGTGGTCGCCGTGCAAATGCGATATAAATATCCGGTTCAGTCTACCGAATCGCAATTTGCTCCTTCTCAACTGCAATTGTGTTCCTTCTCCGCAATCTATCATGAACAGTTTGTCCCGTACATTTATTACCTGCGATGAAGGGTTGTGGCGTGTGGTAGGTGTTGCCGAACCGCATCCTAATATGTCTATCTCGAATTTATCCATTATTCAATGTGTATCAACTTGTGCAACTGTAAGCTTAACCGCCATTTGGGGTGTTGCTTTATCAGCTCGACACAATATGCGACATTTTCTTCGTTCATTTTATTATCATCGAATATAGGACTTAGGAAGTAATTGTCTGCCTTTGGGAAAACGGAGATGTCAGGGATGGAATCTCCTTTTTTAATTGGCATTCTGATCTCATCTACCACAGGTATACGCGATTTGATAGATTCGTAGTCCTGCTTTGGGCTACAAGTTATATAATCTATCAGGGAAGGGACTCTTCGTGTGCCATTTGTTTCAATAGCTTGTTTGTATCCTTTCTCTCGGAAAAAGGCAAGGTGTTGATCTTTTAATTGAATTGTCGGTTCACCTCCTGTCCAAATGATCCATTTACAAGGGTATTGTCCAATAACGTCCGATATTTCCTCTAGCGTCATGTCGTCTCCTTCTGCAAAATCGGTGTCACAGAAATTGCATGCGAGATTACACATTGTCAGTCGTATGAATATGGAAGCTTCTCCGTTTCGTCCACCTTCACCTTGCAGTGAATAGAAGATCTCATTTACTGTCAGCTTCATAAATAGCAGTTGTTTTTGGCGTTTCGGAGACTTCTACCGCATATAATTCGGAGATTTCTTTTTTGAAAACATCATATAGATGCTTTGCTATATTTTCGGCTGTAGGATTAAATGAGAAGATATCATTCAGGTGTCTGTGATCAAGCTCTTCGTCAATATATTTCTTTACATTATCCAGCTCTCTGTAATCTTTTACGAAACCTACCTCATTCAGATGTTCCGCTCTAAGATGGACGATTATCACATAGTTGTGTCCATGTAGACGCGAGCAAGGATGTTCCAAAGGTAGTCCCCCTAGAATATGTGATGCTGAAAATGAAAACTGTTTACTTATTTTATACATTATTGCTTAGACTATTTTTTTGTGAAAACAGATACTGCTTTCAATATGTTCATACTGTCCATAGTTGGGTATGTTGGAATATCCATTTTTCTCATAAAGTTTTATTGCATCAGGAAATTTTCGTCCGGTTTCGAGGATGCAAAATTTACCACCAAGCTCCCTGCTCCATTTTTCTAATTCATTCAAAATGAAAGAAGCTATCCCTTTTTTTCTATAATCATCCAGAACAAACATTCTTTTGACTTCTATTGTATCTTCAGAGTAACTTCTTATAGCTCCACATCCGATTGGCTTGTCTATATCGTAAGCAATTACAACATATTTGATTGTGTGACTTTTATTATACTGTTTGCAAACAGTATGCGCAGCGTTGTCTCTTTTGTCCAACTCGGAGTCTAATAGCTGTGTGAGCACAAAAAAGTTGCTATCGCTGGAGTCTGTTCTTTCTATTTTCATACTTTATTATTTCAAAAAGTCTTCAAAATAACGAGTAATGTGTTCATGCAAATGTACCCTGTCTCGTCCGATCATGTTGTGACCATGTCCTGGATAAATAAAAAAGTCAGGATGAGTTCCCTTTTTTATTGCCGAATTCAAGAAATTTAGACTATGCTGCATTACGACAGTAGGGTCTTCATCTCCATGAATGATCATAAGTCGTCCTTTCAAATCACCTGCACGGTTTATCATGCTTGACTCTTCATATCCTGCCGGATTTTCTTGCGGGCTGTCCATATAACGTTCACCATACATTATTTCATAATACTTCCAGTCGGTTACCGGACCTCCTGCAACACCAACTTTAAATGTTTCCGGATGGCGAAGCAGCAAGTTTAGAGTCATAAAACCGCCATAACTCCATCCATGTACTCCAATACGATCCGCATCTACATAAGGTAAAGATTTCAGATACTCCACCCCTGTCATTTGATCCTGAGTTTCGATTACTCCAAGTTGACGATGCGTAATGTTTTCGAAATTTATACCTCTGTTGCTTGTTCCCCTGTTGTCAAGGGTAAATACAATATAACCTTTTTCTGCCATGTAGACGTCCCAGCCGCGAGCTTGTCCCATCCATGAGTTATCCACCAATTGCGAATGCGGACCACCGTATACATAAACCACTACCGGATATTTTTTGTTCGGATCAAAGTTCAGGGGCTTGACAATACGGTAGTACAGGTCTGTTTCTTTATCATTTGCTTTCAATGAGCCTAATGTTATTTCGGGAAGCTGTATGTACGCATACGGATTTTTTGCTGTGTGGAATATATGTGTTTTATTCGATTTGGTATCTGTGATGGCTACCTTTCCCGGATTGTTCTGCGAAGTGTATGAGTCGCTAATGTATTTCCCTGATGCGCTCAGGCTAGCAGAGTGAACACCTTCTTCTTTCGATAATTTTTCTTTTTTGCCGTTCTTAAGATTGATTTTGTAGATGTGCTTTTCTATTGGGCTTGCTTCTGTTGATATATAAAAAAGGTTCTCTCCCTTTTCATCAAATCCGATCACGGAGGTTATATCCCAATTGCCGGAGGTTATTTGTTTTAATTGTTTGCCTGTCGTATCATGCAAATATAAATGGTTGAAGCCATCCTTCTTGCTTAACCACAAAAACTGGTCAGATACATTCTTTAAGAATAGAATGGGCTTTTCAGGTTCTACATACTTTTTGTTCGTTTCTAAAAATAGAGTAGTTTGCAATTTTCCTGTTGTAGCATCATAGCTTCTTAGGTAGCAAGAATCTTGACCTCTGTTTATTTCAGCAATATAAATATTTTTTTCATCTGGGCTCCAAGCTATGTTTGTCAGGTATTTTTCTTTGGGGGTGCCTGTGTTTAAAAATACAGTCTGTTGAGTCGCCGGATTATAGACGCCGACTGTGACATGATGGCTTTTCATTCCTGCCATCGGATATTTTATATCCTTCAATTTGGCTACACGAGCCGAAACGTCAACAAGAGGGTAGTCTGTAACCATAGTTTCATCCATTCGGTAGAATGCAAGTAAGTTGCCATTCGGTGACCAGAATGTTCCTCCGTTGATACCAAATTCGTTGCGATGTACCGATTGTCCCGAAACGATGCCTTTGTCGCTATCGTTTGTTATCGCATATTCTGTCCCATCGGGAGATTGTATGTATAAATTATTCTCTTTGGTATATGCCAGATATCTGTTTTTTGCTGACAAATCATGGTTGCTCATGCCTGGAAAAGACGAGAATGTAGCTGTGATTTTTTTATCGACGTAGTCGTATAAGTATATTTTTTTTGCCGAAACGATCATTAAGTCGTTAGAAGATGCAGACGTAGGCTGTACTCTTGTCAAACTTTTAGGTAGTTCGTCGTTTTCTAATTGCAAATGAGTATTAATATCTTTCAGGGTAAACAGAGTCTGTGGTTTTTCTTTTTCGGTGAGTGGAGCAATTATAACAGAATCTCCTTTTGTATATGTCAGTTTATCCCCGTACCATGACAGTTGACGTGGCATTTCGGCACGATACTTGCTGTATGTTTTTCCGCCCGGAATCAGGTCCTCTAATGTGAGAGGAATGTCTTGACTATATGATTTCATTGGAAATAAAAAACTGATAGCTAAAAATAAAAAGTTAAAATATTTCATGTCTGTTGGCGTTTTAGAGGGGCAAAGATAGTGAAATTCTGTTTTGTCAACTTCTTTAGTGTATGTAAACAAGCGGAATATGTTGTTTTTTAATGAAGTGGATAGAGCTGGAAATTTCTTAATTAATCATTTTTAGAACAATTTTATTTTTTTAAACGTTTATGAAATAAACACTATATTTGCACGTTGATAAGTGTAAGGGGAATTATCTATCATAAATTAATGACGATGACTAAATCAAATATACCTTTCTATGTGGGGCTGGTTCTCATATTTGTTATGTTCTTTTCCTGTAATAGGAAGACATCAACCTTTGAAATAACGGGAAAGCTTGACAACGTTTCAGGAAATTACTTCTTCATGTCTCATGAAGTAGGAGATTCTCTTGTTGTTGATACTGTGCCGATTTCCTCTAAAGGAGAATTTTCTTTCAGTGGCGTTGTTGATACCTTGACTGAGATGTCTTTGTATTTCAATGAAAATACAAAAGTGACGTATTTACTTGTTGAAAAAGGTTGGCATGTAGAATTGAACGGTGATGTTTTATATCCGGATCTTATAAATATAAAAGGTGGAGATGTAAATGACGATTTGACAGCATTTAAAAATAAAAATAAAGATTTGCTGAAATCGCGTGCCGATATTGCTGCATCCAGCAATGATAGTGCTGCGGTAAAAGACTATGTTGTTAAACTTAAGAATGTTAATTTTGAGTTGTCTAATATCGCTGCAAATTACGTTAAGGAAAATCCTGATAAGATTGCCAGCGTTATGCTCATTAATACTTTCTTTAAAGATGAGTCATCTATCCCTCGGCTAGACGAAAGTCTCGGTTTGCTAAAAGGGCGGGCTGCCGATTTTCCTCTCACAGCTAGTCTGAAGCGATTCAGAGATAAAGTGAAAATGTCTACAATTGGAGCTACGGCTCCCGGATTCTCTATAGAAGATAGAAAAGGCAAGAAAATAAATCTTTCCGATTATCGGGGAAAATATGTGTCTCTATCATTTGTTTCTACTACTTGTAAAGTTTGCATCTCAGAGAAAGAAGAAGCTGTAAAGGCATACAATGAGCTGAAATTGAAAAAGCAGGATATCGAATTCATAACTATTGTAAAAGACATAGAAGATGCTCCGGTAGATAGTATTGCAAGTTTTATAAAATGGCCGCTTTTGCCGGTAAAGGGAGGTTGGTCTGCTAATCTGTTCGATACATATTATATCAGAGAGATACCATACAATATACTTATCTCACCTACAGGAATTATTCTCGATAGAGATTATCCTATCCTTGATTTGCCTAGGAAAATGGAAGAGTATCAGCAAAATTAGTATAATTTACTTCTTTTTTTTATATTTGCTCCCATAACAAAGTTAAAACTACACTATACACTAATAGATGCTGATAAAGATTTTTGGAGCTGCTGTTCAAGGCATAGAAGCAACTTTGATTACCATAGAGGTAAATTGCTCGAAAGGTATAAAATTTATGCTTGTAGGGTTGCCGGATGCTTCGGTGAAAGAAAGTCATGAGCGTATAGTTTCTGCATTACAAGTCAACGGTTATAAATTTCCTCGTCAACAGATTGTAATAAATATGTCCCCAGCTGATATAAGAAAAGAGGGGACTGCCTATGATTTACCTTTGGCTATAGGAATTATGGCTGCTTCGGATGGAGTCAAGCAGGACGGATTAGAGGATTATATAATAATGGGGGAACTATCTTTGGATGGAAGTATATTGCCAATAAAAGGAGTTCTGCCTATTGCCATAAAAGCTCGTGAGCTTGGATTTAAAGGGATAATACTTCCAAAGAAAAATGCCCGAGAAGCGGCAGTTGTCAATAATCTGGATGTTTATGGTGTTGACCATATCTGTCAAGTAGTAGACTTTTTTAATCAGGAAGCCATTTTAGAGAAAGTTGTTGTAGACACAAGAGCTGAATTTTATGATGCTCAGCAACTATTTGAATTTGATTTCTCTGATGTCAAAGGTCAAGAAAATGTAAAACGAGCGCTAGAGGTTGCAGCGGCTGGAGGACATAATCTCATTATGATAGGGCCTCCGGGAGCAGGTAAGTCGATGATGGCTAAACGTATGCCTTCCATTCTGCCGCCTTTCACACTCCATGAAGCTTTGGAAACTACCAAGATCCATAGTGTAGCCGGTAAGATCGGTACGGAAACATCATTAATGGCTCGAAGGCCATTTCGTAGTCCGCATCATACCATATCGGATGTGGCTTTGGTAGGAGGAGGGGCATTCCCTCAACCGGGAGAAATAAGCTTGGCGCATAATGGTGTGCTGTTTTTGGATGAGTTGCCCGAATTTAGTCGAAATGTACTGGAGGTAATGCGTCAGCCTTTAGAGGATAGACAGATTACGATTTCAAGATCAAAATTTACAGTTGAATATCCGGCAAGCTTTATGCTTGTTTCGTCCATGAACCCATGTCCATGCGGTTATTACAATCATCCTGAAAAAGACTGTGTTTGTCCGAATGGAGCTGTCCAAAAGTATCTGAATAAAATTTCAGGTCCATTATTGGACAGAATAGATATTCATATAGAAATTGTACCCGTTCCTTTCGATAAAATATCAGATAAAACACTTGCCGAAGCGAGTAGTCACATTAGAGACCGAGTGATTCGTGCGCGGGAGATTCAAATAGAAAGATTTAAAGAAGAAGACGGTATTCATTGTAATGCGCAAATGACCCCTAAATTATTGTCTAAATATGCCTCTCCTGACGATGCGGGATTGGATCTGTTGAAGAAGGCTATGGATCGGTTCAACCTGTCAGCAAGAGCCTATGATCGTATATTAAAAGTGTCCAGGACGATTGCGGATTTAGACAATTCTGAAAAATTGTTACCAAAACATTTGGCAGAAGCAATTAATTACCGAAATTTGGATAGGCAAACATGGGCCAATATGTAATAATAATTTTATAAAGAATCATCATGAAATTTACACAGTTGAGTAATTCTATTTTTGAAAAGGTCATTAATGATTACCATAAAACGGATAACGTTGATACCCCGATTAATAATCCCTACCCGGAAAAGACAATCGAGTTCTATCTGTATCTGAAAAATTGGATAGATACTGTTCAGTGGCATTTTGAGGATATTATAAGAGATCCTGAAATAGACCCGAGTGAAGCTCTTGTCTTGAAACGTCGCATTGATAAGTCAAATCAGGATAGAACAGACTTGGTCGAATTAATCGATAGTTACTTTTTGGATAAATATAAAGATGTGAGTGTATTACCAGATGCACGTTTAAATACTGAAAGCCCTGCATGGGCAATAGATCGTCTGTCAATTCTGGCTCTTAAGATATATCATATGCGCCAAGAAGTTGAACGTAAAGATACAACCGAGCAGCACAAACAGCAAGCAACCCAAAAGTTGAATGTCTTGCTTACTCAGCAAGTGGATTTATCTGCCGCTATAGAAGAGCTTTTACAAGATATAGAGTCAGGGCATAAGTATATGAAGGTTTACAAACAGATGAAAATGTATAATGATCCTTCTTTAAATCCTGTGTTGTACGGAAAGTCTCAGAATAATTGATTTGTTAGAATAGAAAATTTCCATGTTTATATATTATGGCTAAGGTATTGGTGATTCGGACCTCATCCTTTGGTGATGTGGCAATGCTTGTGCCTGTCATTAGTTCTGTTGCAGCAAAATATCCTCAGGATCGCTTCTCTGTGATGACGCGTAAAGCATTTGCTCCTCTTTTTGAGAATTTAGGGTTTAATATAAACGTCCTGCCTCTCGATGTTAAGGGGCGGCATAAAGGTATCTTGGGATTGTTTCGTATTATGCGAAGAGTCTCTACCTTGGGCTTCTCACATGTAGCAGACGAACATGATGTCTTAAGGTCGAAAGTGATTCGTTATTTTATGAAGGTGACAGGCCGGAGGGTAGTTACTGTCGATAAAGGACGAGGAGAGAAAAAGGAAATGATCGAAAGTAAAAATCTAGAGCCTCCTTTGAGACACATGATGCAACGTTATCAGGATGTATTCGATAAGCTAGGGTTTCCTGCTCCAATGATATTTAATAATATATTTGATTTTGTCCCTCGCGATTTTACGAAGTTGAAGGGGATTACAGAGTATAAAAATGGGAAATGGATAGGGATTGCACCTTTCTCTAAGCACAAAGGAAAAATATATCCACTGGATAAGATGGAAAATGTAGTGAGAATGCTTTCTGAAAAAGCGGAAGTTACAGTTTTCTTGTTTGGTGCAGGCAAAGAAGAAGAAAAAGTTATCTCTATGTGGGCATCGAAATATCCGAAAGTAGTGAATACAATGGGGAAGCTAAATCTGGAAAGAGAACTATTGCTTATGTCTTATCTGGATGTAATGCTTTCTATGGATTCGGCAAATATGCATTTAGCTTCATTAGTTCAGGTTCCGGTTGTCTCAATATGGGGTGCAACTCATCCTTCTTTAGGGTTCTATGGATTCAGGCAAAGTCCGGACAATACTGTTCAGATAGATTTGGAATGTAGGCCATGTTCCGTTTTTGGAGATTTACCTTGTGAGAGAATAGACTATGCTTGTCTTGAGAGAATAACAGAGAATATGGTTGTTGATAAGATAGATCGAGTATTAGAAGGAAAAAACGAATGAAAATAGCAATTCTTTCCCCATTTTATCCTTACAGAGGAGGGTTGGCTCAATTGAATGCCCGGTTATACACCGAATTGAGTAAACGAAATGAAGTGAAAGCATTTTCATTCACAACGTTATATCCGGATTTCCTTTTTCCGGGGAAAACACAATATGTATCTGAAAACGATTCGGTCACCATTGTCGAAAGTGAACGAGTGCTGAGTAGTGTCAATCCTTTTACCTATATAAAAGCAGCCAGAGCGATTAATAAATATTCGCCGGATATACTTATTATACCCTATTGGATGTCTTTTATGGCTCCTGCATATGGTACAATATGTCGTTTGTTGAAAAAGAAGACAAAGGTTGTATCTCTTGTTCATAATGCGATACCGCATGAGCGAACATTGATAGATAAACCGCTGGCTCGATATTTCTTTAGTGCGAGTGATGCGTTTATTGTGATGAGCGAACCTGTAGAAAAAGATTTGTTATCGTTGCGCAAAGATGCGAAAGTTCAGTTGCAGCCACATCCTATATATGATCATTATGCAGAACGTATTGATAGATCGCAAGCATGTGAAAATCTTGGAATAAGGAAAGATAAGAAGAATCTCTTGTTTTTCGGGCTTATTAGAGATTATAAAGGCCTAGACGTATTGATAGAATCGATGAATCTGTTAGATGATAGTTATCAATTGATTATAGCTGGAGAAAGTTATGGTAGTTTCGATCGGTATAATAAGTTAATTAATGAATCATCAAGGAAGGATAATATTGTAGTATTTGAGCAATATATTCCCGATGAAATGGTTTCTATTCTTTTTTCTGTGGCAGATGTGTTGGTATTACCTTATCGTTCGGCTACTCAAAGTGGAGTGGTTGCACTTGCCTACCAGCTTGAATTACCAATGATTGCGACGAATGTGGGTGCTCTTGGGTCAGCAGTTCAAGAAGCTCTGACAGGCTTGGTTATCCCATCTGCAACAGTGGAGTATTTATCTCAAGGGATAACTGATTTTTTTGCGAATAATGAACAAATCGCTATTTACGAGGAAAATATAAGAAAAGAAAAATCCCGATTGTCATGGGATAGTTTTGCCAGATCAATCGAGAAATTTTTTATGGAATTATAATTTCTTTATTTTATTTTGAATAGCCCGTATTTGAGCATGCAGATAAAAGCTCTGACGCCGTCTTTCCATCCGATCTTTTTTCCCTCTTCGTATGTTCGTCCATAATATGAAATGCCTACTTCGTAGATTCTTACTTTAGGATATCGAGAGACCTTTGCTGTAATTTCCGGTTCAAAGCCAAATCGTCTTTCCTTTAATGGTATAGACTGGATTATATCAGTCCGGAACAATTTGTAGCAAGTCTCCATATCCGTTAAGTTGAGATTTGTGAACATATTCGAAACAAACGTCAGTATTCTATTGCCTATGGAGTGCCAGAAAAATAAAATGCGATGAGGGTTACCACCCATGAATCTTGATCCATAAACGACATCTGCAAAACCTCCGACTATCGGTTTTAATAGGAGATTATATTCTTCAGGATCATATTCAAGGTCGGCATCCTGAATAATGAGATAGTCGCCCGTTGCTTCCTTAATCCCTCTGTGTAAAGCGGCTCCTTTTCCCATATTGACAGATTGCTCAAATAGCTTTATGTCTGTGGTCGGGTGTTCAGAGATATATGCTTTAACAACCTCTACTGTATCGTCCTTCGAACAATCATTGACAATGATTATTTCTTTTGAGATATCGTTAATCAATTGCACTGCTATTACCTTATCTAAAATAAGATGAATAGTTCTTGCCTCGTTATAAGCCGGTATTACAATGGAAAGTTTCATGCTAATTTGGTATCTGTGTATTTAAAATTTTAGATATAGGTTCTCCATCATACTCTTTTGATCCAGAGCATTGCTTTCTGAAAAGAGTATTATTGCAATGCAATATATCGTTTTAATAAATTCCTTCATAATGTTGTTTGTGTGGTAAGTTATTTTAATCGGAATTATTTACTTAAGTACTTCGTCAAAATATTCTATAGTTTTTATGAGTCCTTCTCTTAGTTGTATTTTCGGCTCCCAATCTAATTTTTCCTTTGCTAGGGATATATCCGGTTTTCTTTGCCTTGGGTCATCGCTGGGAAGGGGTTCGAAAATTAATTTCGATTTAGAGCCTGTGAGTTCTATAATTAGATTGGCCAGTTCAAGCATTGTAAATTCACCCGGATTTCCAGTGTTAACCGGTCCTATAAAAGAGTCGTCCGTTGCCATCATTCTAATCATAGCTTCCACGAGGTCATCAACATATTGAAAACTTCGGGTTTGCATGCCATCCCCATATATTGTGATGTTTTCTCCCTTAAGTGCTTGTACTATGAAGTTGGAGACTACGCGGCCATCATCGGGATTCATATTAGGGCCGTACGTATTAAAGATGCGAATGATTTTTATGCGAACTCCATTCTGCCGATGATAATCCATAAATAATGTTTCAGCGCAGCGTTTGCCTTCATCGTAGCAAGAACGAATACCTATCGGGTTTACATTTCCCCAGTATGATTCTGGTTGTGGATGAATATTGGGATCTCCGTATACTTCACTGGTGGATGCTTGGAGTACTTTGGCCTTTAGGCGTTTTGCCAGTCCAAGCATATTAATGGCTCCCATTACAGAAGTCTTAATTGTTTTTATCGCGTTATATTGGTAATGAACGGGAGACGCAGGACATGCAAGATTGTATATTTCATCTACATCTGCGTGAAATGGATGCACTATGTCGTGTCTGATGGCCTCAAAATAAGGATTGCTCAGTAGGCGGATAATATTATTTTTTGATCCTGTGAAGTAATTATCCAGACACAAAACTTCATGTCCTTCATTAAGCAACCTTTCGCAAAGATGAGAGCCTATAAACCCGGCTCCTCCGGTCACAAGTATCTTCTTGCGGTTCTTCATATTTTATCTCCGATTTTAATATAATTGCTTGTTTGTTAGTTTGGTCTCAGGGTGCAAAGGAATAAAAATTTGTCTATCAAACATAATTAATTGTGTAATTTATTCTCAATAGGGCTGTTAAAAGCAAATTGTTTTATTGCGAAGAGTGATTTTATGCTATGTTATAATCCAACAAAAAAGTTTAATTTTGTACAAAAAGGAATTATAATGAATAGAATTACATCTTTGTTTGGAATAAAATATCCTGTTGTGTCAGGAGGTATGGTTTGGTGCAGTGGTTGGCGTTTGGCTTCGGCTGTAAGTAATGCCGGTGGTCTTGGGCTTATAGGTGCGGGATCTATGCATCCGGAGACACTGCGTGAGCATATCCGGAAATGTAAAGCAGCAACCGATAGACCTTTTGGGGTAAATGTGCCATTAATGTATCCC
>POVV01000261.1_pt1 | contig 40399 bp, 31 predicted proteins | sample 1560271 | NCBI WGS metagenome assembly POVV01 (sample SAMN08337232, study PRJNA429181) | Bioreactor metagenome, whole genome shotgun sequencing project. | biome: cows' rumen and soil; feature: anaerobic; isolation source: anaerobic chemostat enrichment culture, galacturonate as sole carbon... | reverse complement strand
CTGCAAACATCCAAAAGTTAATGAGTCCCTCTCCGTGATTCGTCCCCGGAATAAAGAAGAGAGGGATATGCCATAAAGTCCAAATGATTCCAACAAAAACAGCAGATAAAACAAAGCCATATTTTTTATCAAGCTCAGGCTGTAATATGTACATCCAGCCAGATTCCTCCATGCCACCGATAATAAGATTACCAGGCAGGGAAAGAAAGAACATATAAAATGGAAGCACCAATTCCACGCGGTCTGAAACTGCAATATGTATCAAAAAGTACAGTGTAAGCCCTGCAACAACGAACAAATAAATAGATATGTTATTTTTGACGTAAAAAACTGTTTTTAACCATTCCTTAAAATCTTCTATTTTGTTATTTTTCTTTAGAACGATATATGAAGCAATAGCGGGCGACAAAATATAGATTGCAAAAGGAATATTCATCCCGAATTGCTGTAACGAGTGGACCCAATTGTGAACCGTATATCCGAATTGCCCAAGAGCTATCAAAGAACCTGAAACAAGATAGGCTATGGAAAATGTCAGTATCGTAAATTGTAATGTGATTTTTTTGTTCGTCACGATCTCATCACCTCACGTTTTAAAGAATACATTAAATTTTACCCGCCTTTCCCGCTTCGCTTTTTCTAATCCCATTATACCACACCTTACCATAAGTTGGAAATTTTTTGCTTTGGAAAATTTTCCTCCTCCTCCCGACAAGAGCAGCAGAAAATGGGTACAGCAGGTGGAAATCCATTACAACTGTGTCATTGGGATTGTACTACCGGGCACGAACGAAACAAACAGCAAAACGGCATAGCCAAAACTGACTATGCCGTGTGCTATACAACGCCCTTTTAATTAAAGGCGTGCATTAGGGGATCCTTCGCGGATATCCGATTGACTTAGATAATTCCCTTCATAACCAGGACAGCCAGAATACAGGTTACTAAGATGATTCCTGCAGCAAGGGTCATGCCAAGATTGAAAGCCCGCTTTTTTGGTTCATCTGTTGAAGCCGGAATCATGAGATTGGATTTTCTCAACGTGGTGACTAATGGCTTATAGATAAGAAGCGTCAGGGCCGTGTTGATTCCTCCCTTTAAAAGGTTAAAGGGGATGAATGCAGGGAGTAGAAGCTTTACCACGGCTTCCCTTGGATACCCCATGTAAATTGGGGTGATAAGGTAGTTCCACAAAACCATGACCAGGGTCATGAGTAAGGTACCTGCCACCATGCCAAGGAATGCACCAAAAAGGGAATGTCGTTTCTTATAGAGGTAAGCCGCCGGACAGACAAATGCCACCGTGGAAAGAACGTTCATAATCAGTCCGATGATTCCGGTGCTGCTGATGGTAAACATCTCCACAAAAGAAACGATGACGGAGATCATTGCTGCTGACATTGGCCCGAATAAGAAGCCGCCGGTAAGGATAATGACATCCTTTGGCTCATACTCCAGGAAGGGCAGCATGGGGATCAGAGGTATCCGGATCGCCACAACGGCTACAAAGGCCAGAGCACAAAGCATGGCCATGAGGGTGAGTTTACTTGTTTGCTTTGTCATATTCATGGTAAAGCCTCCTGAAAAATAAGTAACACCTGAAAGTATGCCTTTCAGGTGTTAAAAATAAACAGGTGTATTATCACTATTTAACACATCTTCTTTCATCCAGACTATACTGTCGGTATTGGAATTACACCAATTCTGCGCAACTTGCGCTCGCGGACTTTACCGCCGGTCGGGAATTTCACCCTGCCCTGAAGACAACTATATTCAAATGTTCTTGAATTATTATAACATTTTAAAAAATAAATGCAATATATTGTTGCAATTTTTTTAATGCTTTGCTATAATAGCGGACATGGGGGTATAGCTCAGCTGGGAGAGCGCTTGAATGGCATTCAAGAGGTCATGGGTTCGAATCCCACTATCTCCACTTAAACGGTAAGCCGCAGGCATAAAAGCTTGTGGCTTTAATTTTATCTTACAGAGACTGGACACTTGGTAAGAATCAAGGACTAATAATATGAAAGGTACATTTTCAGTTATGAAGATGTACCTTTCATTATTTGTCTTATATGAGGAATTGTAGGTAAAACAAAGGGATTGAAAACAAAGTGAAAAATAGTGTTTAGAGGAAGGTTTGTTGGTTCTAGATTAATGATAGCAAAGGCGGAATTTATTCCGTATATAAATATTTGCCCTACTAAAAAAACAAATGTTTGGTTGGATATTGTTTTATAATCGTCAGTTATAATTACAAATAAGGAATTTGGTTTTAAAATGCATGTTAAGATAATTGGTTAAATATAATGGAAAATACTGCTAAAGCCGCAGGCATAAAAGCTTGTGGCTTAAATTATAACTTATAGTGACTGGACACTTGATAAATCAAGGGCAAGAAAGGTACGTTTTCAGTTTGAGAATGTGCCTTTCTTGAATAGGTCACCTCATATGAATGAAATAGCAAATTTTTTTAATGACATTTGAAATATCCTTTGGAATCAGTTATCATAAACAGGAAACAATAGTTTTATTTGCACAGATTACTTTTATGTTTATGTTATATTCTGTACTTACCGGGGAGGAAAATTGGTAAATGAAAATATTATTGGTGGAAGACGATAAAGAAATCAGTGAGATGTTAGTCGATTTTCTTCAGATGGAGGGCTTTGAAGTCCATGGTTCTTTTGACGGAGAGCAGGGGGTAAAGACATTTTCCAGCGGATCCTATGATCTGGTGATTTTAGATCTAATGCTGCCGAAAATAAGCGGACTGGAGGTCATGAAACGGATCAGAAAGGAAAGTGTGGTTCCTATTATAATTCTGTCCGCTAAAGATACGGAATCAGATAAGATTTTTGGATTGGGACTGGGTGCAGATGATTATATTACGAAACCATTTTCTCTTACAGAGGTACTTGCCAGAGTAAAGGCAAATCTGCGGCGCACCACCCAGTATTCTTCCGGTGGGGAAACCACCTCTGTTTGTCTTGGACTGGGAGATTTGGAAATGAATCTGGAAAGTCACACGGTGCACAAAAGCGGGCAGTCAGTGGACTTAACAGCAAAGGAATATGAAATTCTTCGTCTGCTTCTTTCCAATCCGAAAAAGGTTTATACCAAGGCACAGCTTTATTCTTTCATATGGCAGGATGATTATTTGGGTGATGAAAATGCCGTCAATGTTCATATCAGTCGCCTCCGCACAAAGATTGAGGATGATCCCAGAAAACCAAAGTATATTTTAACCGTTTGGGGAATCGGATACAAGCTGGGAAGTCCAAAGGAGTGAATTTATGTCCCTGTTAAATAAAAAGAATTTAAAACAAATTCAAACTATTGCCCATGAACTAGAACGAATTTTAGATGAAGATACTGATGAAAAAGTGATGGCCTTTACCGAAGATAAGGAAATCAAGCATCTTTTGGAACAGATCAACCGCACGCTGGAAGACAGACAAAATGCAAATGCCGGTTACCGCAGATCGGAATTAAATACCAAACGAATGCTTTCTAATATTTCTCATGATTTAAAGACGCCCCTGACCGTTATCATCGGGTATTTGGAAATGCTTTTGATGCAGGAGACGCTTGAAAAGGACATGGTAAAGAAAGTTTCTTATAAGGCCAACGAATTAAAGGAGCAGATTGACCAATTTTTCACGCTGGCAAAATTGGAAGCAGGAGATACGGTATTGACAATGTCCAAAATAAACTTAAATGAATTTTGCCGGGAGACCATTATAGATTTCTATAATATCTTAACGGAGAAAGAATTTGAAGTGAACATAAACATTCCTGATCCCCCTGTTTTCGTTTATGCGGATCGGGAAGCATTGGGACGTATTCTGAATAATCTGATCAGCAATGCAGTCCGCTATGGAGATGCAGGACATTACCTGGGACTGACCCTTCGCATGGAGGACAATTTTGTCTGTGTGGATGTCATTGACCATGGAAAAGGCATTGCATATTCGGAAATTCCACGTGTATTTGACCGTCTCTATACGTTAGAAGATTCCCGGAACCGGGAGATCCAGGGCAATGGATTAGGTCTTACCATAGCAAAAAGTCTGGCAGAAAAAATCAGCGGCACACTGACTTTAAAAAGTATCCAGAATGAGGAGACTGTATTCACTTTAAAACTCCAGCAGTTTAATTACTAAAATTTTTTCAATGAAATTTTTAACGCGAAAGAAATTCGTAAGATTTATTCAAGAGTTTTGAAGAAATCACATGCTAGAATTTTGGATATGGAAAGGAAGTGACAAAATGCAGACAATTTTAACAACGGATCATTTAAACAAACAAATTGGTGCAGAAACCATTGTAACCGATTTTAACATGCATATTGCCAAAGGAGAGATCTATGGCTTTCTTGGACCAAACGGCGCAGGAAAAACAACGGTGATGAAGATGATCACCAATCAATGGAAACCAACTTCAGGAGATATCATTTTATTTGGTGAAAAACTGCTCCCGGGTTCGTATTCATTTTTAAAACGTGTGGGAAGCATGATTGAGTTTCCAGTGTTTTACAAGGAACTGACGGCGGAAGAAAATTTAATGCTGCACTGTGAATACATGGGCTATTACAGTCCTGACAGTGTAGAAAAAGCATTGTCCCTGCTGTCTCTGTCCGATACCAGAGGAAAAAAAGTGAAGGAATTTTCATTGGGAATGAAGCAGCGGTTGGGTATTGCAAGAGCCGTTCTTACAAAGCCCGAATTTCTGGTGCTGGATGAACCGACAAATGGCCTTGACCCGGCAGGTATGAAACAGCTCCGTGATCTGTTCCTGATGCTGTGCAAAGAATATGGAATGACCATTCTTATTTCCAGCCATATGCTTTCTGAAATCGAAAGCATTGCACATACCATAGGAATCATTCATAAAGGCAGGTTAGTAAGAGAAATTTCTATGAAAGAGATTACAGATAAGGGACTTGAGTATCTGGAGATCAAAACGCTGGAGACAGCGAAAGCATCTTATATATTTACAGACCGTCTTAATATTTCAAACTTCAAAGTAATAAATGACAATCATATCAGGGTCTATGCAAAACAAGCCACGTCCCAGGAGATTATGAAGGCGTTAACGGAAAATCAGATTGAAATTCAGGGGTTCCATACCCATTCAGAGTCCTTGGAAGAGTATTTTCTGAAGGTTACAGGAGGTGAGAGCGAATGTGGAAATTAATTCGGCTGGAATGGAAGAAGAACCATACAAGAAAGTATATAATTAATCAGGCAATTGTAATTGCAGTCCTTGGACTTCTTTTATTTGCCATGTGCTATTACATTCCGATTGATGCTGAAATAGGAATGACGGATTCCGTGCCGGAGATAGAGAATATGGCAGTGCAAATTGATTTGCTTACCAATCTCTCATTTTTAATTTTTACATCAGTCATGCTGTCTTCTTTTATTATCAATGCATATAAAAATAAAACTCAGAACCTTATGTTTAGCTATCCCATCTCCAGGAAAAAAATAATTCTATCTCAAATGATGGCAGTATGGATTTTCTGTGTGGCAGCTCTTTTCCTTGGAAAACTGTTGATTTATTTGCTGTTGGCTTTGGCCTCAGGGGTAAAAGCCGGTTTTTCGTTGGGATATAATATGATAAGTGTAAGTTTTTATATACAGATCATCTTAAAGACGGTTCTTACGGTGACCCTGGGCTTTATTCCTTTGTATATAGGGAAAAGGCTGAAGTCATCGAAGGCAGCTATTATTTCTTCATTTTTATTGTTTTCTGTTATGAATGGGACCATAGGAGATTTGACTTTAAGGGGAAATACGATTCTTCCGGTCATGTTATTTGGTGTCTCCCTGATTTGCGGTTTTCTTACCGTACACAACGTTGAAAAAGAAGATGTGATGTAAATCACGGTATGAATAAGTATGTATTTCGTTTATGAGATTTGGGCTACCGTACAAAGAATATAATGCGGTAGCCCTTTTTAGTACTTAGTACACTTAATATAGTTGGCAGATGGCAAGCTTTGAGATTTGTAGATACTATCTCTCATGTTAAAAGTTTAAATTGTCCTGTATTACTAACTGCAGGTGGATAAAATAATATTTGTCCTGCCGAAGCTATAAAATCTTTATCTCAATGATTACCATGCACAGACAGTTACTGAAGCCATAGCTAATACACATTTATTTTGTTTCTTAAGAATACCAATACTGTACAATTTGATTAATTGAGTTTTGCTGGCCGATTATTAGGGAATTATTAAAATTAACCCACATACAATCTAGAATTTCAAAACAGACAATGCTAATCCATGTAATTGCCAAGTAAAATGATCTACGATAACCATAATGTTTACTTTGAGTTTACAATAAGTGTTTAAACTGGTGAGACAAGATTGGTATAAAAGAGGAGAAAAGTTGAAATGGGTAATATTCTTTCATATTAAGTGCCGGGGAGATATCAGTTTCGCTGAGCGTCCCTTTCATGAAGTCGATATATGTGAAAATGTTAAGGAGTACTTTTTGGAACAAAAATGAGTATGCGAGAAATCGAGCCGCTTAGCGGAAGATTCTCACGATTTTGGAATATATGGCGGACCAATCAGGACTAGTCAGATTGATGGATATATCTAAAAAGTTTTTTTCATACAATGAAGCGTAATGGGATAATTTTACTGATGCATAGCACAGGTATTGATAAACTGCTCCTATTTGATTATACTGAGGGGTAATCAGATTCTCTGATCCGAGAAAAGGGACTTACGAAGTATACAGACAGAACGCTCACAATCAAAGCGAAATTATCAAAAGAGCTGCATGCAATAAAAAAAAGGTTACGCCTTTATAACGAAGAATGCGAACTGGGAAATAGCTGTGTAGCAATTCGGATACAAACAGTAACGAATATAATCGGGAGGAATTATAAACATATGGCAACAATACTAATTGTTGAGGATGATAGACATACACGGTTGCTTACCTGTGCAAGATTGAAACCATATTATACAGTGGCAGAAGCTGAAAATGGAGAAAAGGCGCTTGAAATACTCGAGCAAAAATATATTGATCTCATAATTGCGGATATACAGATGCCAGTTATGAATGGATATGATATGGTAAAGGAATTGCGGGAATCTGGAATACAGATACCGGTTATTATGCTGACCGCGATGCATACGTTTGATGATAAGAAAACAGGTTTTGCTTCAGGTACGGATGATTATATGACAAAGCCGATTAATTATGAGGAGCTTCTCTGGCGAATAAACGCTTTGCTTAGAAGAGCCAATATTGCCAATGAAAGAAAAATCATAATCGGAGATATTACTTTGGATTCGAGAACCTACACAGTAGCAAGAAAGGGAGGAGAAACGACAGAACTGGCAAAGAAGGAGTTTGAGCTTCTTTATAAGTTTCTTTCCTATCCTGGCATGATTTTTACAAAAACACAGCTACTTGATGAAATATGGGGATATGATACTAACAGCGATGAGACAACGATAAAGACCCATATAAATAGACTGAGAAATAAATTTGCAGATTGTCCGGAGTTCGATATCATTACGATCAGGGGACTGGGGTATAAAGTCGAGCTTCATGAAATATAGTTTTTTTACATGTAGTAGAAACTTCTTCAAAAATGGGATGCATATGAAAATTAATATAAAGTTTGATAAAAGTGAACCGCTTACTGTACATTGGGCTGTATGGTTTTATATTTTAATTCTTGTCAATTCTGTTATGGCTTTTGGTCTTATAACATTTCTGGAATTTGATATGAGTGAAAACAATGCAATTTATATGCTTGCTATGATTCCATGTATGGGCCTGGTAGTAGGGGCAGCGATTATTAGAATTATAAGAACCCTGAAACTTCGAATGAAGAAAATTTCAGATGGAATCAACCGTGTGGCTGAAGGAAATCTGGAGGTGGAGCTGGATTTGAACCATTCAGGGGAATATAGAGATATGTACCGTAATTTTAACCGTATGGTCCGGGAACTTAAGAATACGAAAATAGAAATGCAGAATTTTATGAACGATTTTTCTCATGAATTTAAAACTCCCATAACATCCATTCATGGATTCGCGGAACTGCTGCAGGAGGACCATATCAGCGAAGAGGATAGAAAACAATACCTTCAGATCATAGCGGAAGAATCCCATCGATTGGCGTTACTTTCCCAAAACACTCTTTTGCTGTCAAAGCTGGATGCACAGGAGGTTATAACGGATAAGAAAGTATTCGATTTGGATGAACAGATTAAAAAATGCACGATTTTAATGTTCCGGGAAATGGAGAAGAAAGAGATTACCTTAAATATGGAATTGTCTCCGGTAAAGTATTTCGGAAGCGCAGAACTGATGCATCAGATTTGGATGAATCTTATCAGCAATGCGGTTAAATTCACCCCCCATGGAGGAGAAATTACCATTATAATGGTTTCTGTCGGAGATCAGATAACAGTTAATATATCGGATACAGGAATTGGAATGGATGAAAGAACCATTAAGCATATATTTGACAAATATTATCAGGGAGATTCCTCCCATGCCACCATTGGGTTTGGACTTGGTCTGTCAATTGTGAAACGAATTGTAGATTTATGTGGAGGCGATATCACCGCAACAAGCGCTCCGGGGCTGGGAAGTACATTTTCAGTAGTATTGAAAGCTCCAGTACACAGATCTAAAAATAAATAAGAGGATAAAGGCTGTATACGTCTTGAACTGCTCTCCTGTCTGATTGAACGGGAACAGTTCTAGCTGTATACAGCCTTTTTTAATTAAAAATATATACTGCACATGTAAGTTTACGTTGAGTTTACGATAGCTTTTTAAAATGAAAAAGTAATCAGTATTTCATTCTAAGGAGGATTGGCGATGAAAGCATTCAATAAAATTATTGTAGTAACAGGTGGCGGAAGTGGCGTGGGTAGGCAATTGGTAATTGAACTGCTTTCCAAAGGTGCTACGGTAATTGCTGTTGATAAGAATCAGATGGCACTGATTGAAACGGTTGAAGTTTCAGGAAATAATAACAGGTTATACACGCATGCAGTTGATATTTCAAATATAAGAGATGTAATTGCATTTACAGCTGAGGCAGTTTCAAAGTATAAAAATATAGATGGACTTATAAATTGTGCCGGTATAATACAGCCATTTTTAGACCTGGATGAATTGGAGCTGGATCAGATTGATCGTGTAATGAATGTGAATTTTTACGGAACGATCTATATGACAAAGTCATTTCTGCCATTTTTAAAGGAACGTCCGGAAGCACATTTGATCAATATATCCAGCATGGGTGGATTCCTGCCCGTTCCCGGACAGGGAATTTATGGTGCTTCTAAAGCAGCTGTAAAGGTTATGACAGAAGCGCTCCATTCAGAACTAGCGAATACTGCTGTGAACGTTACAGTAGTATTTCCGGGTGGTGTAGCCACGGATATCAAAATAAATTCAGATATAAAAGGAAGCAAATCGGTGGCAGAAGATGCAAGGGCCAAGAACATGCTGTCTCCTGAGCAGGCTGCAAAGCTGATTGTAAAAGCAATGGAGAATAACCGTTTTCAGGTATTTATAGGAAAGGATTGCAGGATAATGAACGCGTTATATCGTTTATGGCCTGAATATGCAATGAAATTGATAAGTAAAGTACTGGCGGCTAATAAGCATTAACTTTTTCATATTACTGGATGAAGCTTTAGCTAATTTAGAAAGGGGAACGGAATGATGCGCAAGATTTGTGTAATTACCGGAGGTGGCAGCGGCATGGGGCTGGCTGCTGCCAAAGAAATGGGAAAAAGTTATTATATTATCATAAGTGGAAGGAATCCGAAGAAGCTGGAAGATGCGGTAAATGAATTGAAAGCGGATGGAATCCAGGTTGAAGCATACCCCTGTGATGTCTCTGATTATACCAGTGTGGAAAAACTGGCTTCTTATTCAAAAGCTAAGGGTTCTGTGGCTGCCGTAATACATGCAGCCGGAATGTCGCCCCATATGGGAGATGCAAAAACGATTATGGAGGTGAATGCGCTTGGAACCATTTATATCAATAACGCCTTTTACAAAGTGATGGAAGAAGGCTCCTGTTTGATTGATGTGTCTTCCATGTCCGCATATTTAACTCCGAAATTAGTAATGCCTGTCAGAATGTACAAGTACAGCCGGGAAGCTCCGGATCAATTCATGAAAAAAGTAATGAAACGTATTTATTTTTATCCGGAAAAATATCGTTCCGGTATTGCATATGGGATTTCAAAAAATTTTGTCATATGGTTTGCAAAACAAGACGCAGCTAGATTCGGTAATAAGGGAGCAAGAGTACTTTCTATATCACCGGGCAATTTCGATACCCCCATGGGTGAACTGGAGAAAGAAGAAGCAGCCTCTTTCACTAAATTCTGTGCAGTAAAAAGGCCAGGACGGGTGGAAGAAATCGCAGGTCTCTTTGCATATTGTGCCAGTGAAGGCGCAGGATATTTAACTGGTGTAGATATTCTGTGTGACGGAGGTTTGGTGGCATCAGGAGTAAATGCAATGCTGAAAAAGGTTGTGTAAATGGACGAGGTTTCCCTGCCGATGAAGCAGGTTAATATAAAAATGATTTTTATAAGGAGCGGAATATGAAAAAGAGAGTTTTGTTACTTGGAGTAATTGCAGTTATACTGATTGTTTTGGTCATAATTCGGGTTAATGAAAAAAAGGTTACAGAAAAGACAGATGTGCTGCCGGTTGTGGAAACAGTATATCCTGAGGTTGGTACAATTGAATTGTATACCAGCCTGATCGGAACCGTGGAACTAGAGACGGTAGTCAGGATTTTTCCGGAAGCAGTGGGAACCGTTACACAAGTTCCCGTAAAAGCCGGTGATATGGTGAATCAGGGACAGCTTCTCTGTGTGATTGACACTAACAAAGTACAGAACTCAAAGAATGCCATGGATAATGCTGAAGTTACTTATAAAGAAGCTCATGATACTCTGGGGCGTATGGCTGTACTTTATCAGAGCGGAGCTATCTCAGAGCAGGAATATCAGGGGTATGCAAATTCAGCAAAAAAGTCAGAGATTGCTTTTAGACAGGCGAAGGAGGAATATGAAAATCAGATTTCCTACAGCAATATCAAGTCTCCGATCAGCGGAAAAATTGAGAGCTGCAGCATAGAGGAATTTGACAAGGTGTCAGTGAGTGATCAGATCTTTGTTATTTCCGGAGAGGGAAATAAAATTATTTCTTCAAGCCTGACAGAGAAATTAAAACGCCAGGTAAATCTTGGAGACACGGTAAAAGTGGAAGAAGGCGGAGAGGATCTGGACGGAACCATTTCTGAAATAAGTGGGATGGCAGATGAAAAGACTGGTCTCTTTAAGATTAAAATCCAAATGAACGGGGGAAACGATTTATCCCCCGGGACGAGTGTCAAGCTGTCACTATGTTCCGATCGTGCGGTGCAGGTGCTTACGGTTCCTGTGGATTCCGTCTACTATGAGAACAGCAAACCATATGTTTTTACTTATGATAATGGGACTGTACATAAAATTTTTATTAAAGCCGGTATTTATGATTTGACCCGGTTGGAGGTGAAGGAAGGGATTCAGAAGGATATGTCAGTCATTACTACCTGGAGCCCGGAGCTTTATGAAGGAGCAGAAGTGGTGGAAATGGGCATTGATAAAGAAACAAAAGGAGAATCTGAGGCATGAATAATTTAACAAAAATTGTTTTAAAACGGCCTGTTACCATCATCATGTGTCTTCTATGCCTGGTGGTATTTGGTATCTCTTCTGTTAAAGATTCCAGACAGGAGCTGACACCTGAGATGAGCATGCCCATGCTTATGGTCGTGACGGCATATCCCGGAGCACAGCCAAAGGATGTGGATGAATTAATTGGTAAAGAAATTGAGAGTGCAGTTGGTTCACTTAGCGGTATTAAAAAGGTGACATCAAAATCCTCGGAGAATCGCTCCACAGTCACTTTACAGTATGAATACGGAACAGATCTGGATAAGGCCTACGATGATCTTAAAAAGAAAATTGACGGAATTTCCGCAAATTTGCCGGAGGATTCGAAAGTACCGGTGGTAATGGAATTGGATATGGCCTCCACTGCTGATATTGCTCTGGTTGTCAGTGGAAGAGATACTGAAAATCAATATGATTATGTAAAACAAGACATCGTGCCGGAATTTGAAAAGCTGTCCAATGCAGCAGAGGTATCAATTGCGGGCGGAAGTGAGGATTATATCAAGGTAGAACTGAACATGGAAAAGATGCAGCAGTATAAACTTTCCATGTCTTCCGTAGCAAATGATATTTCTGCGTCTGATGTAAAGATGCCCGGGGGGACAGTAGAGGTAGGCAGAAAAAAAGCAGCAATATCCTCGCGGCTGAAATTTGACACAGAGGATTCTCTGCAGGATATTCCGCTTACGGTACCCGGTAATAATATTGTTTATCTGGGGGATATTGCATCTATTTATACAACAAGTGAAAAAGAGGGGAGTATTGCCCGCTATAATGGAAACAATACGGTTTCTCTTTCTATAAGTAAACAGCAAAGCTCCACTGCTGCAGAGCTTTCAAAAGAAGTAAAAAATGCAATTAAAGCGCTGGAATCGGTGAATCCGGAATTAGATATACAAATGATTCATGACAGCTCTGAAGATATCATGGCCTCTTTGTTTTCCATAGCAGAAACGGTTGTTCTTGGTATCATTATATCCATGATAGTTATCTGGCTCTTCTTTGGAGATCTGAAAGCGTCCCTAATTGTCGGAAGCTCTATACCGGTTTCTATTTTGGCGGCACTTATTCTGATGAAGCTCATGGACTATTCCCTGAATATGCTGACCCTTGCAGCGTTATCCATGGGAGTCGGGATGATGGTGGATAATTCCATTGTCGTGATGGAAAGCTGCTTCCGGGTGACAGCACAGGAAAAGAAAGAATTTATCGATTACTTTATGGATGCATTGAAAGGTTCAGAGATTGTGGCAGCTTCGGTTTTCGGCTCTACCCTGACCACCTGTGTGGTATTTCTCCCGCTTGCTTTCTTAAGCGGTATGGCAGGACAGATGTTTAAGCCTTTGGGATTTACTATCGTATTCTGTATGGGAGCTTCCCTGATATCGGCAATTACGATCGTACCCTTATGCTATTTAATTTATAAGCCGGAGGAAGCCCGGGCTCCTTTGTCCACGCCGGTACAAAAGCTTCAGGAAGCCTACAGAACAATCATTCGTTATATTCTTCCTAAAAAGAAAACAGTCATGACAGTATCAATTCTTCTGCTTTTAGTATCCTTCCTTATGGCAGGGCAGCTCAAAGTCAGTCTGATCACTGCGGATGACCAAGGACAGCTTGCCATTACGGTGAATATGGTTCCGGGGCTTAAAACAAATGAAGTTGATGAGCTGCTGGAAAAGGTAGAAGATGCATTCTCCGATTATGACGAAATGGATTCTTATATAACCAGTTATGGAGGAAGCGGAGTCAGTGCAGGAAGTTCTGCCTCAATACTTGTATATTTAAAAGACAACAGAAAGATATCGACAGAACAGACAGTGGATATTTTTAAAGAGAAGTTAAGTCATGTGTCTGACTGCAATATTACAGTAGAAGAAAATTCTTATGCCAACATGAATAGTTCCGGGGATTCATACGAGCTGAACATAAAAAGTGCAAATTATGATCAGTTAAAAAGAACCTCCGAAGAACTTGTCTCAAAATTGATGGTTAGGCCGGAGCTTACCCGGATACATTCTTCGATTGAGAACTCTGCGCCTGTTGTGGAAGTAACTGTGGATCCGGTAAAGGCAAAGGCAAAAGGCATAAGCCCTTCTTCTATCGGGCACAGTGTATATCAGGCGATTAATGGGGTGAATGCGAAATCTATAGAAGTAGATGGCGATGATGTGGAGGTAAAGGTCCAATATATGGAGGGCGAATTCAAGACAATGGACCAGATCCGGAATATGACCCTGTCCCTTTCAAACGGAGGCTTTGCAGCTTTAAATGATGTTGCGGAATTAAGCTTTCAGGACAGCCCGGCCAGCATCACGAGAGAAGATAAGCAATATGTCGTAACGATTACCGGAGATTATACCTCAGCGGCAGAAAAGAATACGAAAAGTATGATTAACAGTGAAGTTGTGGCACCGAATATAAATCCTATTGTTAGCATAGGAGCCAGCGCAATAGATGAAACGACGACTGAAGAACTCACCTCTCTTCTTACCGCGATAAGTCTGGCAATTTTTCTTGTATTTGTAGTTATGTCTGCCCAGTTTGAATCACCAAGGTTTTCCTTTATGGTCATGACAACTATTCCATTCAGCCTCATTGGTGCTTTTGGCTTATTGTTCTTTGCAGGCTGCGAATTGAGCATGGTTGTAATGCTTGGATTTTTGATGCTGGTTGGAACGGTTGTAAACAGCGGGATTCTTTACGTGGATACGGTCAATCAGTACAAAGAAGAGATGCCTCTTGAGGAAGCAATGATTGAAGCAGGAGCTACCAGGCTGCGTCCTATCCTCATGACAACTCTCACAACGGTGCTGTCTATGATTCCAATGGCACTAGCATTGGGTCATTCAGGAGAAATGATGCAGGGCCTTGCTATTGTCAATATCGGAGGCCTGACCGCTTCCACAGTATTAAGTCTTCTTATGCTTCCTGTATATTACAATATCATGAGTAAAAAAGGTGAAAAGGAGAGAAAGAAGCGAGAAAGAAGCGAGAAAGAAGCGAAAAAACTGACAAGTAAAGAGTTTTAAATAAAGTGAAAGGAATGAAAAGATGAGAAAATGGAAGCTGATCGGCGCATGTTGTCTTGTGACAGTGCTTACCTTTTCCGGCCCGGCGATGAAAGTCCGGGCTGGCAGTCCGGAATTTGCAAGGACACCTGAGGAATGGGGGAAGCTCAGAGACAATGTGATGGAGTATGATGAACTGGCTGGATTGATTCATGAATACAACGTAACAGTACAGAAAAATCAGCTAGATATAAATGATAAGAAAAAGGATGACCTGGTTACAAGGGATCAGTATGCTCAGTATTACCGGGATGCCGCAAGTGATGCCAGGAGCGCCATATCGGGTGATGATCCGGTTTCAGATGCTAAAAGTGCGGTGAGCGCCGCGAAAGCAGATAAGGAGGCGGATGTTAACACAGAGGATCTGGAAATATACAGACTCACTTATGACCAGACGGAGGCGAATCTGATATCGAGAGCTCAGACCTTGATGATTTCCTATTTTCAACAGCAGTATGAACTCGAACGTTTAATGATAAATTTAGAGCTTTTAGAGGCAGAATACCAGGCTGCACTGGCAAAACAGAGCACAGGCATGGCAACCCAGGTGGCTGTACTTATGGCGCAGGAATGTTTACATAACTCCAGGGGGGCGATTGATAAATTGCGCGCATCGGCGGAAGAAACAAGGCAGAAGCTTTGCGTAATGCTGGGCTGGAAGTACAATGATATTCCTGAAATCATGGATATTCCGGCTGTTGATATGGAACGTACCGGTTTAATAAACCCGGAAACAGATAAGGAAATGGCTTTTCAGAATAATTACACCTTAAAGATCAATAAGAGGAAGCTGGAGAACGCCAGCGCCGATATTACGAAGGAGACCTTAAAAAGGACCATCTCAAGCGATGAGCAGAATATCAACACTGCTCTTGTAAAGGATTACCAGGCAGTCCTGCAGGCTAAGGCAGCTTATGAGCAGGCAATTGGGGAATATAATTTGGAGAGCAAAAACATGGATACAGCCCAACAGAAATATCAGCTTCGTATGATGAGCCCCCTTGATTATCAGAGGCAGAAAAATGCGTACAATATGAATCGTATTGCCGTAAAGTCTGCAGGGCTGACCCTTTTTCAGGCATTCCAGACCTATGATAATGCGGTGAACGGTCTGGCTTCGACGGGAGGTTGATGAGATGAAAAAGAAGTTTTTTTTACCTTTCTTCATTGTGGTTGTACTCATGGCTTCTTCTGTTATTCCTGCTTATGGAGCAGCCGAACCCGGTCAGCCGGAGAACACTGTCCCTAATGGGGTAACTCAAGAACAGTGGGATAGGCTGAATGATGATACGATCGAGTTTGATGAGCTTCCAGATCTTGTACGATATTTTAATCCTGATATGCTAAATTCAACGGACACTATTTATGACTCTTTAGATAATCAGCGATACATTCATGATGAGATGATCCGCAACATCATGGACTTAAAGGACGAAGTGGATGAGCTAGAAAATTCAGGCGCAACAGATACAGTGGAAGGAATGGAACAGTATATGATACTCAATATGACGGTAAAGGGTATGAAAATATCAGCTGAAAAAATGGGCAGATCGTTAGACTATTTAAACCGTTCCAATTCATCGGTTCAATCCAATATCTCCCGGGCTGCAAAAAACTATACGTATTATGCCAATCAAACCATGTTCAGCTATAACAGTGCTCTTTCTAACCTGACTACGCTTCAGAAGGTGGCAGAATTAAGTAATGCGGCCCTGGAGGTTCAGAAACTAAGCGTAAAGCAGGGTATTTCTACGGAAGCGGCCGTGCTTTCAGCCCAAAAGGAATTGCTGTCTGCACAGTCATCTCTCCTGAAGCTTGACAATACCATTGACAGCTTAAGGCGTTCCCTTTGTCTTATGACCGGGTATTCTAAAGAGGCAGTTCCTGCAATCGGCGGACTTCCTGAGCTGGATACCATTACTGTTTCTGCCATTGATTTAGAAGCAGACACGGCAAAAGCAATCAGAAATAACTACAATCTCATTTCGAAACGCCATACAACCTCCAATCATTCCACAACCGGAACGAAAGACAAGGAAGCCAGCAATTCAGAAGGAGAACAGAACGTTGGAATTACAATGCAGTCCTATTATCAGGCAGTATTGCAGGCAAAAAGCTCCTATGAGGCTGCCTGTATTTCTTATGAAAAGGCTGCATTGGAGAAAGAAAAGGCCGATCATTCTTTTAAACTTGGTTTGCTAAGCAAAATCAATTATATGCAGGCCCAGATGTCATACTTTGAGGCAGAAAGTGCAAAGCAGAATGCCTATGTCTCTCTGTATCAGGCTTATGATACCTACCGGTGGGCGGTAAACGGAATCATTATGGCTTCGGAGCAATAATGATTCCAATATAAATATGCCACAAAGAAAAAATTTATAAAATAGAATGAAGAAATGAGAGGAGGAATGATGCAATGATATTGTCTTTTCGTTTTAGAAATTTTCGTTCCTTTCTGCATGAAGTTTTTATTGATATGAGTGCATTAAATTATGATGAACTCTCAAGTCATCTGATCCAAACTGACAGCAAAAAGCTGATAAAGACCCTGGCTGTTTATGGAGCCAGCTCAAGTGGTAAAACCAATTTAATCCTTGCACTTGTGAGTTTTCAATCACTTATTTTCAAACAGCTTTTTTTACTGAAAGGTATTTCGGAAAAACATCACATGTCGCTTTTGGACTTAAGTTGCAGAAGTAAGATTGTTCCATGTCAAATAACAGACGTGAATCAGCAGCCAACAGAAATGGAAATTTCTTTCATAAGCGGCCAGTGTGTTTATGAATACGGATTCACTATTAAAAATCAGAATATTTTATCAGAGCATCTGATTGCGGATCACCAAGTGGTATATACAAGGACCGCTGGAGTGCTCTCCGTTGGACGCGGGTTTGAAAAATATTTACATAAAGGGACATCTTTCCGTCCTAATGATAAGCAATTATTTTGTTCTGTTTTATCATGTTTGGACATTCCGAAAATTACAGAAATAATGAAGCCGTTTAAATGTTTTTTTTCCAAACATATTGTGTATTGTTTTGATTTCCCTGAACCGTTTCAATTTCTTGGAAATTCAGCTATAGAAGAGAGAATTTACAAAATACGGGAGAATCCCAATGCACTTAATTTTGGTTTCGAGCAGCTTCAAAAGTTAGGAATTCCTGTATCAGACCTGATTATTGAACATGGTATTCCTATGCTTGGATACCGCGTCAAATCTCGGACCACTGGGCAGCACCAGACATATTATATGGACTTTACAAACGTTCCCGACAGTACAATGAAATATCTATCCTTATTTATAGATATATACAATCTATGTCAAAAAGGGGGAATCTTAATCATAGACAACATTTCTGATAAATTTCAACCGGCTATCGCGAAATTTATAGTAGATTTCTTTCAACGGGATAGTAATGTGAATGTTCAGCTTATTTTCACAACCCATGATTATTCAATTTTAAATAATCAGCAATTCCGGAGGGATGAGGTGGCTTTTGTGGATATCAATGAATATCAGGAATCAAGGCTATACACTATGGCAGATATGGAGGTCCGGACCGGTTCAAGTTTATCATTGGACCTTTTGGAAAAATATAGGGCTGTTCCTATTGTTAAAAATAATATTTTTTAATTTGGAAAATTATATATCTACAGAGCAAAAGCCATAATAATTCCGTTAACCTCTAATAGTGGTGTAGATGTTATTCATAAAGGGAACACGGATTCCGGTAATTATAGAGTCAGCAATTGCAAAGAAGCATAAAATCTGTCCAATGAAAAGGGTTCAAATCGTGTAAGGGTGCTTACTTAATAAGCAAAAAAAGTGATTCTGCAATGTTAAAAATCATACAGAATCGCTTTTTTATAATTGATTATTTTTTCTATTCCTATATTGGATAGGAGTAAATCCCATTTGTTTTCGAAAAATCTGTGTATAATAGCTTGCACTAGAAAAACCTATGTTATGTGCTAAATCTGTTATGCTCAAATCCGTATTATCTAATAGATATAAGCTTTTTTCAATTCTATAGCTTAATATATAGGTACTTATAGTTGAGTTCATATGTTTTTTGAAAAATCGACAACATTCGTTTGTGCAAATGTTTATACTATCAGCGATCTCTTCTAAAGATAGCTTTCTTCCATAATTATTCTGTATATATTCTAATATTTTCTTTAACCGATTCAGGTCCTTTTCATTATAGGCACACACTGTAAATTCACTTTTAGATTTCTCAAAACAATCATATAAATTCATCCATATGGTGGACAAATATGTAAGTAACTTTAACTCGTTGATTTCCTTGTTGTTTAAATATAAAGTGTAAACCTCTGATAAATTTTGCAAGATATTCTTTGCATCTTGATCATTGTCTAGTAATAAAAGGTGAGTAAGAGACGGATTTTTGACGATTTCATCTATATACTTTGTCTTAATACGACTTAGTTCAAAACCGTAAATGAGTTTTGGCAAAAATGTGATGGATAAATATTCACAATCTTGTCTGTTATGCATCTTTCCACTATGCATCATATTTTGATTACAGAAGATTCCCTGTCCTTTTTTTAACAAATGTTCAAATCCATTTATTGTATATAGGATCTCGCCTTCTATAATATAAGTAAATTCTAATTCTGGATGCCAATGATCCAAAAAATAACCTTTGTCATATCTGGATAATACTTCCTTACTGATTAAAATTGGATATTCTTTAGAACCATGCATTTTTAACTCTTTTTGTTGATTATCAACTATAATTTGCATAGGCACCTCAACTTAATTATAAAAATAATCAATATATAGATATTTTTATTACTTAATAATTATTATAATGATTTAAAATAATTTGTCAATGAGACATACATTTGTGAAATGTAACAAATAAATGCATGACTAACTATTAAAGAAAGTCAAGTATAATTGTAAATTTCCGAATAAAGTTCAGAAAAGCATTTTAGATAAATGAGTACTTGGGAGGATTGGCATAAAGAATTAGTAAATGAGTATGGGAATGATTGGTTCCAGCAAAGTCTTTCACCAGAGGAGATTTTAAAGATAGTTTCAATGTGTGCATTGGCTATTTAGTAAAGGAGACGAATGGAAAGCATTAATATTAATAGTGAGAAAAAGTATTGCCAGAAGCAGGCTATTATATTTAATTCTTTTAATCAGATAATTACAAATACTTTGACAGGCGATATTATGGTTTTATTTCTAACAGATATCCTTTTATTCCAAACTGTAAATATCACCTTTATATTGTCATTGATACCTTTGATTGCATTAGTAAGGCTCCCCCTGATATTCATATTAAGGGGGAGCAATAAGGTAAAAATGATAGAAATCAGTATTATTGCGAAAGCGGTTTTTGTAGCAACGCTACTATCTATCCCGTGGAGTTTGCTGGGAGTCAGGAAATATACTGCTTTAATAATAATTTATCAGATTGCTGTAGAATTTGGTGTGGGCATATGCTGGCAACCCTTAATGAAAGAGATTACATCAATCAGTGACAGAGGACAGTTCTTTAGTAGAATGAGGTTCGTATTTATGTCGCTGAACACAGTATTTGTTTTTCTTCTAGCATTTTTCGTAGGAGATACTATGAATATCTTTCAATATAAGGCTCTATTGTATGTATCTCTATTTGGTCTTTTAATACAGTTTTACGCAATCAAAAAGATAGAAAAAAAACAGGTCATATTTGAAAGCAATTATTATAATGGAACCAATAAACCATTATTGCAGCAATTAATAGATAATAAGAAAATATTATGGGCACTTATCTTAGACCTTATGTTTTTATGCATAGGATTTACATTGAATGTAGTTTATCTTAAAACTACACTGGGATATTCTTCAAAGCTCGTAACCTTATATATAACGCTAAATAATTTAGGCGGAACATTATCCCTACCATTATTGGGTAAGTTATTAGATAGGAATCTGCATAAGGGAAGTAAATGTATATGTAAATTATATCTAATATATATGATGATATTAGTCATGCTTCCTATTTACACCTCGGGCAATATAATAAATGTAATTTTTATTATTATGCTATCACTGTTAAGTGGTGTAATTGCATCTAGTATATATCTTATGATGACAATTTTACAGCATAACCTAGTTAAGACGGAAGATTCCTTTATGGTTTTAAACCTATATCAGATCATTATCTATGTTGCTACGTTTATCTCTACTAATATGTTTGGTATCATTATAAATAACTCAAGGTACAATAGAGTCTCGACAATTTATTCATTTTCTTTGGATTTATTTAAATGTGTTAATGTGTTTCTTATATTGTGCTCTACTGTAATTGTGAAAATCGTATTTCATAAAATTAACATGAATTATAAAACTTAATTGGTGAAATATAAAAAAATAATGGCGGCTGCGCAATGCAATGCTTGTCACAATTTTTAAAACTCACCAACTGTAGAATATAGAAAATAGAGGAATGAATACACCTTTGCGGCGAAAGATTACAGAAGGCCGGTATAGGTGTATTTATGGTCGATAACACGACATGCATCAGAATGCTATGTCTGATAAGATACTAATTATTTGGAGAATTATTTTATATAATCAACTTAAGGAAAAGGAAGGAGATAAAACGTTATGCTAAAAGGGATACCGGCAATTATAAGCCCGGAATTATTGAAGGTATTATGTGAAATGGGACATACAGATGAGCTTACAATCGGAGATGGGAATTTCCCGGGACATACCTACGGAAAAAAGGTGATTCGCATGGATGGCCATGGGGTACCGGAGATATTAGATGCAATTTTACAAATATTTCCACTGGATGCCTATGTGGAGCATCCGGTTACTCTGATGGGAATCGTCCCCGGAGATGATGTAAAAACCCCAATCTGGGAGCAATACAAAGAGATTGTTGCAACATACGATAAGCGGGGAGCAGAATGCTTTGAAGAGATTGATAAGTGGAAGTTTTATGAAAAAACGAAGGAGCACTCTTCGGTAGTAATCATGACGAGCGAAAAAGCACTGTATGCCAATTTAATTCTAAAAAAAGGAGTGGTAATATAGACAGGAGTGGTTCCAAGATGGCAGGTTTTCGCAATGCATTGGAACGGAACGGATGATAGTTGCATTTATTGCCGGAAGTTAAATTATTACATTTATAAATTTTATGGCTATAAGGGTATTCCACCGAATGTAATAATCGGAGGATGCCCTTAAGTGCATTTCTCATTGACTGCTTTTACGATAGTTACTTGCTGAAATTCCGTAATATTGTTTGAAAGCATAAGAAAAATGTTGAACAGATGAATAATTTAACCGGTCGGCAATCTCTGAAATATTCATGCTGGCATCATGAAGGTAAATTTTAGCCATCGACATTTTAGCCTCAGATTTTTTTTGAAGAAATGTCTTTCCATAATAATTTTTTAAAAAACGCTCTGTCTGACGGATGCTTAAGCCAAGGCGTGTGGCCAAGCTCTCTAAAGTAAGAGTCTCATATTCATAAAGAAAACTCTCCTCGACAATGATATATTTACTGTCCACCAGATTAGACGGAGAAAAATGTACCTTAGACTGTCGTTTATTTTCATAATTGCGGACAATCTTCACCACGCATTGCTGGAGCAGTGTCTCAACCTGAATCATATAGCCTGTATACCTATGTTCCAGTTCATAGAAAATTTGCTGCATCAGCGGATAGAGCTCCTGGGTGTCCTGGCCGAACCAGAAATGAGTATGTCCAAATTTATATGCCACGGTTTCCGGTTTTTGCTCTGCAGCACCTGCATTCTGCATCTTAAAATAGATACAATACTCTGCCATAGGATCGTTTTTAATAGGTATTTGTTCATGTTCCACGTGGGGGCCGGTCATATAAAGGGTATTAGGGGTAATATCATAAACCTGATCGTCAATAGAGACGGTTCCGTGCCCATAGGGGATATAATGAATTTCGTAGCTGTTGTTCCCATGGCTGTGTCTGGGCATGGAACGGAGAAAACGCTCAAACACAATGTTCAAAACGAGGAAAGTTGTTGCATTGACCGTTATCTTAATATTTAAATCCGTATATACCGTTCTCATCGCATCCCTCCTGCGCTTTAATGATATTTTTAGTTTACCAAAGGATATGGTTCAAGTCAAGATGTTCGAGAATACGACATCAGGAACCTGGACCTGTCTGATTAGGTACTAATAATTTGAAAAAATTTCTTTATAATTAAAATCAGATCAAACAAAAATCACATTTTAAGGAGGAAGTACAATGGCATTAGTTACGTCGAAACAGATGCTGCTTGATGCGCAGAAGGGCGGATATGCAGTGGGAGCTTTTAATGTGGAAAATATGGAGATGGTAAAGGCGGTTATAGCTGCAGCAGAAGAATTGCAAGCTCCGGTAATGCTTCAGACAACACCGTCTACCGTAAAGTATGGAACACTGGAAACATATCAGGCTATGGTGGAGGCAGAGGCGGAAAAGGCCGGTATTCCGGTATGCCTTCATCTGGATCATGGAAATAGCTATGAACTTGTGGCCCAGGCAATCCATGCAGGCTATACATCGGTTATGATTGATGGATCCCATGAGGATTTTGAACAGAACATCACTCTCACGAAACGGGTGGTGGAGCTTTCAAAAGCCTGTGGTATTCCGGTGGAAGCGGAGTTAGGTAAGGTGGGCGGAAAGGAAGATGACCTGGAAGCCGATGGGGATACTAATACAGATCCGGAAGAGGCCAGAGAGTTTGTGGAACGAACCGGTGTGGATTCTTTGGCAATTGCCATCGGTACGGCTCATGGATTTTATGCAAGTACGCCGGTCTTGGACAAAGATAGGGTTTCCAAAGTCAGGGCTTTGGTTTCCGTACCTCTGGTACTTCATGGTGCGTCAGGCCTTAAGGATGAGGATATCAGGGAATGTGTACAGAGAGGAATGTGCAAAGTGAATTTTGCAACAGAACTAAGGGTTGCCTACATAGAGGCGGGAAAGAAGCTGATGGCAAAGAATCCGGATACCTTTGACCCTAAAAAGCTGGGAGGTGCCGGAATGGAAGCTGTGAAAGAACTTGTGAAAAATCGCATTCTGGTATGTGGCTGTGATCGTAAAGCAAAATAAATACAGGATGGAGAATGATATGGGGCCATATTTATTGGGAATCGATATCGGTACAAGTGCCTGCAAGGTTGCTCTTTTCGACCGGGGAGGAAATGTCATTGCTTCTTCCAGTAATGAATACGAGGTCTTTTATCCAAAACCAGGCTGGGCGGAACAGAATCCGGAGGATTGGTGGGCAGCAATCTGTCTGGGAACAAAAGCAGTATTGGAGCAATCTAAAATCCAAGCAAAACAAATTGCCGGAATCGGGATTGATGGACAGAGCTGGGCGGCAGTGGCGGTTGACCGGGAAGGAAACGTTCTTGCAAATACACCGATCTGGATGGATACCAGGACGGATGATATCTGTAAGGAGTTAAACGACAGGGTGGGGGAAAATCGTATTTTTGAAATTTCTGGCAATTCTCTACAGCCATCCTACACAACAGCTAAAATCATCTGGTATCAGAGGAATCTTCCTCTGGTGTATCAGAATACATATAAAATTCTGCAGTCTAACAGCTTTATCGCCTATAAGCTGACTGGAAAACTGACACAGGATATTTCACAGGGGTATGGGCTGCATTGCTTTGATATGCATACAGGGACATGGAGTGAAGAGATGTGTAAAGCTTTGGAAATCCCCGAAGAAGTTCTGCCTGAGATCTATCCTTGTCATGAAGTTATCGGAACAGTGACTGTGCATGCAGCGGCACAATCCGGCCTTGCCGCTGGAACTCCTGTCGTGGCAGGCGGCCTGGATGCAGCCTGCGGTACTTTGGGCGCCGGTGTGATTCATCCGGGGGAGACCCAGGAACAGGGCGGGCAGGCTGGAGGAATGAGTATCTGCATGGATCAATATCAGGCAGATAAACGGCTGATTCTAGGTTACCACGTAATTCCTGGTCTGTGGCTGCTTCAGGGAGGTACAACAGGCGGTGGAGGAGCAATGCGCTGGCTGGAGCGGGAATTGGCTGATTATGAGCGGGAAGAGGGTAAGCGCTGTGGCAGAAGTTCATTGGAATTGTTTAATGATCTGGCACAGGAAGTCCCTCCGGGAAGCGATGGATTGATTTTTCTACCTTATATGGCGGGTGAGCGGTCCCCTATCTGGAATCCAAGGGCAAAGGGCGTTTATTATGGCCTGGATTTCAGCAAGACAAAAGGGCATTTAATCCGTGCAGTTATGGAAGGTGTTGCTATGTCCTTAAAGCATAATCTGGATGTCGCCGAACATACAGGTGCTAAGGTGAGTGTGCTCCGGGCGATGGGAGGTTCTGCAAATTCCCTTCTGTGGACGCAAATCAAGTCGGATGTAACAGGAAAGCCCATTGCAGTTCCCTCTTCCGATACCGCCACCACCCTGGGTGCTGCCATTTTGGCAGGTGTTGGCGTAGGGATCTATGGGGATTTTGAAGAAGCGGTCAAGATAACGGTTAAAAATAAGCGTTACCATGTTCCGAATCAGGATAATCGGGAGGTATATGACCGGAATTACCAGTATTATCTGGAAATATATGACTCCTTACAGAAAATTATGGAAAAATAGGAGGCTGAAAATGAAAGCGGCAGTCGTTTGTTCAAATGAAAATGTGAAATATCAGGATTATGAGGAACCGGTGGCAGGACCGGGTCTGGTAAAGGTGAGGGTGAAAGCATCCGGTATATGCGGTTCTGACATACCCAGGGTACTGCATCATGGTGTCCATTATTATCCCATAGTCCTGGGACATGAATTTTCCGGTGACGTGGTGGAAGTAGGGGAGGGCGTTAAAAAAATCAAGATCGGAGACAGGGTATCCGGAGCACCATTACTTCCGTGTATGAAATGTGATGACTGCCAGAATGGAAACTTTTCCCTCTGCAAGCTTTACAGCTTTATCGGTTCCAGACAGCAAGGCAGCAATGCGGATTATGTGGTATTACCGGAGCAGAACGCGGTTGTGTTTGATAAGAGCATTTCCTATGAGCAGGGAGCCATGTTTGAACCATCCACCGTTGCCCTTCATGGGATTTTCCAGAATCAGTACAGGGGCGGTGAGCATGTTGCGGTTTTAGGCGGCGGAACCATAGGAATGTTTACGATGCAGTGGGCAAAAATATTTGGTTCCAGAAAAGTAGTAGTATTTGATATCAGCCAAGAGCGTCTGGAGCTGGCTAAGCGTTTGGGTGCTGATGAAACCGTCAATACCTCAGAAGCTGGCTTTATGGAAAAGGCCATGGCTTTTACTGAGGGGAAAGGTTTTTTCTATGTATTTGAGACAGCCGGACAGATTTCCACCATGCATATGGCCTTTGAACTGGCGGCTAATAAAGCTCATGTCTGCTTTGTAGGCACTCCTCATGAGGAGCTAAGCTTTACTCCTGCCATGTGGGAGAATATGAACCGGAAGGAATTTTATCTGACCGGTTCCTGGATGTCATACAGTTCCCCATTTCCTGGAAAGGAGTGGAACCTGACAGCACACTACTTTGCAACCGGACAGCTTAAGTTCGACCCGGGGTTTGTCTATAAAAAGGTTCCCATGAGCCAGGCACAGGAGGCCTTCCAGATGTTCAAGATACCAGGCCAGGTCAAGGGAAAAGTACTGCTGGTAAATGAAGAATAGGAGGCTGCTATGATACTGACGGTTACACTGAATGCGGCGATTGATAAACGCTATGTAGTGGATGGGTTTCGCATAGGAGAAGTAAACCGGGTAAAGGAATGTACTTATACTCCAGGCGGAAAAGGACTGAATGTGTCCAAACCGGCTGCTATAGCAGGTGCCCAAGTGGTAGCTACCGGATTTATCGGAGGCCATGCTGGAAGCTATATTGAGGATTCTCTAAAGCCATTTGGGATCAAAGGTGCTTTTTACCATTTAAAGGAGGAAAGCCGTTCCTGCATTAATATCTGGGATGAGAAAAATGAAATCCAGACGGAATTTCTGGAGCCGGGGTTTACTGTTTCAATGGAAGATTTTCGGCGGTTTACAGAGCAGTTTAAAGAATTGGCCGGACAGGCAGAGGTTGTGGCCATGTCTGGAAGTGTTCCCAAAGGCCTTGATGGAACCGCTTACCAATGCTTGGTAAAGATTGGAAAAGATCTTGGAAAAAAAGTGATACTGGATACCAGCGGTAAGCTTCTTGAAATGGGGATAGAAGCCCTGCCGACCATGATTAAGCCTAATTTGGATGAAATCCGAATGCTGACCGGAAAGTCCTGTGACAGTCTGGATGAGATGATCCGGGCAGCTGGTGAGATCCATAGACGTGGTGTGGAAATTGTGGCAGTTTCCCTTGGCAGGGATGGATCCTTTGTTGTGTGTGATACGGGAGTTTACCGAGCCATAGTACCCCAAATTAATGCGGTTAATACGGTGGGGTGCGGGGATTCCATGATTGCTGGTTTTGCTCTGGGGCTGAGTCAGGGTCTGCCTGTGGAAGAGATTCTGAGAAAAGCCAGCGCTATTTCAGCAGCTGCGGCATTAAGGGAAGAAACCGGGTATTACAGACTTAAGGATATGGAACGGCTGCTGCCGGAGATTGAAGTATGCAGGATCGGGGGATGTAATGAACTATCAATTGGAGAATGATGATCTGCACGTGGTATTCACAACAAAGGGCGGAGGGATGACCTCAATCAGGGACAAGAGCGGACGTGAATATTTATGGCAGGGAGACTCCCGGTATTGGAGCGGCCAGGCGCCTGTGCTGTTTCCCATCTGCGGAAGTCTGAGAGAGGACCGGGCATTGACGGAAGATGGTAAGTTGGTTCACATTCCAAGGCATGGAATTGTACGTAAGGAAGAATTTAAACTGGAATTCGTGTTCAAAGACAAAATTTGTTTCTCCATTGGAGAAAATGAGTCTATGCTTGCCCAGTATCCTTATCGGTTTCGTCTGTTCATCACTTATACGCTGAAGGAAAAGCAGATACAGGTAACTTATGGGATATTGAACGAGGATACTGCCAATATGCCGTTTTTCATAGGAGGTCATCCTGCATTTAATTGTCCCCTGGACAGCGGTGAGAATTATTCTGACTATAAGATTGTTTTTGAACGGAAGGAAAACTGTACGGTTCCGGCTCCTGTAACAGAGACAGGGCTGATCGACATGGGAAAAAGAACGGCGATGCTGGAAGGCAGCAATACATTACGCTTAAGTCACGATCTGTTTAAAGAGGATGCAATAATCTTTGATCAGTTAAAATCCCGGAAAATCAAGTACATCCACAGACAGGAGCATAAAGGAATCCAATTGGAGTTTCCGCAGTTTCCATATGTGATTTTATGGTCTTCGGGCAACAACGGGCCTTTTATTGCTATGGAGCCATGGTCCGGTCTTTCTACCTGCAGCGATGAAGACGATGTGCTGGAACATAAGAGAAATGTATTAATCGCAGAGCCAGGGTTTTTAGAAAAGTTAAGTTATTCCATAACGGTTTTATAAATAATAAGAAAAATGAAAAGGAGAATAGACAGATGGGAGAATTCATCAATCCGGCATATGTGCCGAAAGTAACACTGTATACGGGAGAGCAGATTCCCTGTGTTGGAATGGGAACCTTTGGTTCTGACCGTTTTACCCCGGAACAGGTATCCTCTGCGGTGGCAGGGGCAATCCGATGTGGATACCGGCTGTTTGACTGTGCTGCCTGCTACGGCAATGAGGACCAGATCGGAAAAGTATTCCAGGATGCGTTTGAGGAAGGCGTGGTGGATAGAAAGGACCTGTTTATCATGACAAAGGTGTGGAATGATATGCATGAGCGGGTGGAGGAATCCTGTTTAAAAAGCATTGCGGACTTGCATTGCGGCTATATGGACCTGTTCTTTATCCATTGGCCGTTCCCAAACTATCATGCCCCTCATTGTGATGTGGATTCCCGCAATCCGGATTCCAGACCTTTCAGCACAGAGGAATTCATCCGTACATATAAACAGTGTGAGGCCCTTGTAGAAAAAGGACTGATCAATAACATTGGCATTTCCAATATGACCATTCCGAAGCTGGAAGCAGTTTTGCCGCTGATGAAGATCATGCCAGCTGCCTGTGAAATGGAACTCCATCCCTGCTTCCAGCAGCAGGAGCTGTTTGATTATCTAGTGGCACATAAGATTCAGCCTGTGGGCTTCATGCCCCTTGGTTCTCCCCAACGTCCGGAACGTGATATGTGTCCAGAAGATATTGCAGACTTACAGCAGCCTAAGATGAAGAAAATTGCAGAGGCTCACGGATGCCATCCGGCACTTATTGCACTGAAATGGGCAAGACAAAGAGGGCAGATCCCCATTCCATTTTCCATCCATGAAGCAGAGTATGCCGGCAACTTAAGAGCCATGACAGAAGATCCGCTTACAGAGGATGAGATGAAATCAATTGCAACCCTGGAGCGCAATAACCGGCTGGTAAAAGGGCAGGTATTTCTCTGGGAAGGTGCAGCAGATTGGCATGATCTGTGGGATGAGGATGGCTGTATTGTAAAATAGGGAAAAGAAAGAGAAGCTGACGGAGAGGAAGTTTCTCTTTCTTTTCGTATGCCATGGAGAGTATGCTCCCCATAGGAATTCTGCAGAGTGGGTAATTTTGATACTGTTCTTTTTGATGCAGATTATGTATAATAAAAGGAAAAAGAGCGAAACGGTTCGCTGTCAGGAAAGGAAGACTATGGGCGCAACAATAAGAGACATTCAAAAGCTGACAGGCCTGTCATTGGCTACAATTTCCAAATATCTAAATGGAGGCAATGTTCTGCCGGAAAACAGGGCGTCAATCGGCAGGGCCATAGAGGAACTCCATTACGAAGTCAATGAAGTTGCTCGGGGTCTAAAAACCAGGCAGACCAGGATCGTAGGAGTTCTTCTCCATGATTTGAATAATATTTTTGCAGGAACAATTATATCCCGGATGGAAGACATCCTCCGTCAACATGGATATGGGATGTTTCTTTGTGACTGCCGCGGAAATTCGGATTTAGAGGCGGAAGAAATACAGTTTCTCCTGGGCAAACAGGTGGATGGGATCATCACCTTTCCCACATCTGATAATTCCGGTTATTTAAAGCCTGCCAGGGAACGGGGGATTCCTGTTGTGCTGATTGACCGAATGTTCGAAGATCAGGAATTTGACAGCGTGATAGTTGACAATGAAACGGCATCAAGGCTGGCGGTGGAGAAGCTGCTTTCATATGGACACCGCCGGATCGGAATGATCTGCGGGGATGAGCATTATTATACGGCCAGAAAGCGGCTATATGGATTTTGCCAAACCATGGAGGAAGCAGGAGCAGAAGCCTGCATCCTGAAGGGAGAGCTAACTGTGGGGCATGGATACGGAGCCATGGAAAAACTTCTTAACATGAAAGAACGGCCAACGGCAGTGTTTTTAAGCAATTATGAGATTACACTTGGGGCTGTGATAGCCATGAATGAACATAATGTTACTTTTCCAAAGGAAATCTCCGTAATCGGGTTTGACAATATGATGCTGGCCCAGGTGGTAAAGCCTAAGCTTTGGATGATCACACAGCCCATGGAACAAATTGCTGTGAGGGCAGCCGAGATTATGATGGAACGGTTAAAGAACGGCAACTGTCGGGAACCACAGGTGGAAATGCTCCAGACCATGCTGTCAGAGGGAGAGTCCATCGGAAGGATTGTTTGACGGGGGTAAAACATGTATAAAGTATTGCTGGTGGATGACGAGATATTAATCCGGGAGAGGATTTCTAAGAAAATCCCATGGGAGGAACTGGGCTTTGAATTAGCAGGTATCTGTGAAAATGGCAGGGAGGCGATTGCATATATTGAGAGGGAACCGGTCAGCCTGATCCTTACTGATATCTGTATGCCCTTTGTTGATGGGCTGGAACTTGCAAAGTATGTATATGAAAATGCCAAAAACACCAAGGTAGTAATTATTACGGGATACGAAGAATTTGAATACGCAAAAAAAGCGCTGGAATATCATGTGTTTTCCTATATATTGAAACCTGTCACATCGGCGGAGTTGATGGAAAACTTAATAGAGATCCATAAGATTCTAGAGGATGAGAGGAATAATCAGCAAGTGCGCACCCGGTACGAAGACAGCTATCAATTGCTGGAAAACCAGTTTCTGCTTCAACTGGCACAGGGAAAGGTACCAGAGGAGGCCATAGGGGAAAAGCTGAGAGAATTTAAAATTAATTTCCGCGGAGACAGCTACTGCGCTGCGATTTTTTGTCCAAGAGAGCCGGTCAGCCGGATGGAGCTGGAGCACATGACGGAATTTACCAGAACCAAATACCCGGAGTATGTTCTGGCCTTTCAAGGAAATGACGGAACCATGATTACGTATATTAAGCGGAGCCGCAGCGATGACCAGGAGATTAATATGGTCCGCTTATGCCAGATGATGGTACAGGACATCAGCAGCAAATTAGGGATCGAAGTGTTCTGTCTGATGGGGAGTGCTGTTATGAATTTAAACGGATTGAATCTTTCTTATGAAAAAGCCTTGAGGATGAAAGAATACCTTTATCTGGAAAAGGAATCCCATGTATATGAATGGGATCAATACAAGAAGTGCCGGTATCAGCCAGATTCCGGATTTGAGAAAAATGACAGGGAAAAGAGATTGGTTCTAGCCGTCCAGAGTAATTTAAAGGAAGAGATACGCCGGGAGGTCTCCTTGATCCGGTGCGAATGCAGCGAGAAATGGCTTTCACGGGCTAAGGTTGTGATTTTCTGTCAAAGTCTTATTCTGGCCGTAATGAATTCCTTGGAACGTCTGAACATGGTGGATGATGAGCTTTTTCTAAAGGGGCAGGAGCTTCTTTCCGGCCTTTACAGCTGCAGTTATATCTATGAAATGGAAGAAAAGCTGTTGGATTTTTTTGATTCTGCAGCAGATATTATGAACAGAAACCGCAGCAGTTATGGAGAAGAACGGGCGTCAATGGCTCTTAATTATATCTCGGAGCATTATTCCGAATGCAATCTTTCTCTTCAGGAAGTGTGCAGTAAGCTGGCGATCAGCGTCAGCTATTTCAGCTCCGCATTTAAAAATTATACTGGTATGACCTTTGTGGAAGCTCTGACAAAGGCCAGAATGGAAGCGGCTAAGGAACTGCTGAAAAATACAACCATGAAAACCTATGAGATTGCAGAACGCTGTGGGTACAGTGACTCCAATTATTTCAGCTCTATTTTTAAAAAGACAGTAGGGAATACACCCAGGGAATATGCAAAGTCCGTGACCAGACAGAAGGGGAAAGATGATAAGGAAGATAAGGTTTAAAAGCATCCGTACCAGCATGATCATTTATTTCTCCTGCCTGGTACTGTTGATTGTAACTGCATTTATGTTTTTTTCTATAAAATATACCAAAGAGAACTTAATGGAGAATTCTGAAGAAAACAGCCGCAGGTTGATTGAACAGGTAAACTTAAGCATCGAAAATTACGTAGATCATATGGAAAACATCTCTCATGTGGTTGTCAGCAACCGGGACATGCGGGAATATTTATTTGGTGACGATGAAACTGGTGTGTGGCCTCATCTGAAGGAAGAATTCCAGACCATCCTTCAGGTGAGGAAGGATATATACAATATTGCGATCCTTGGGTACAATGGCAGGTATTTTATTAACGGCGGAGACAGGATGATGAATACCAGAGCCCAGTTGGATAAGAAGGAATGGTACTTGGAGGCAAAAGAAGCAGGAAGTGAAATTGTTATTTCCTCTTCCCATGTCCAGAATCTGGTAAAGGGAGATTATAAATGGGTGGTGACACTCAGCAGAGGAATCCGGAATCCCCGGACCCAGCAGGTGGAAGGACTGTTTATTCTTGATTTAAATTATGATGTGATCAATGACCTATGTGAATCAATTCATCTGGGAAATAAAGGCTATGTATATATTGTGGATCAGAAAGGGGAAATTGTATACCATCCCCAGCAGCAGCTGATCTTAAGCGGGGTAAAAAAGGAACTTCTGAAAGAAGCCCTGAACCAGAAAACAGGAATTTCCTATAAAGATGAGAGCGGCGAGAATAAGATTTATACCACCTTTCGCTCAGAAAAAACAGGCTGGACCATTGTGGGAGTTGTGTACACTTCTGAGCTTGTAAAAAGGGAGCAGGCCATGAGAGCTATGTACATTGGCATGGCTCTGGCTCTGATCGTCCTGGCAGGCTTAATTGCCATCTTCCTGTCCGACAGCATAACAAAACCCATAAAACAGCTTCAGGCAGGTATGAAAAAAGTACAGGAGGGGGAATTCCAACCGGTATACATTGATGCAGGAGGAGATAATGAGATCGCCAGTTTAAACCGGACCTTCAACCGGATGACGGAACATATTGATGAATTGATGAAGAAGAATATGGCGGAACAGGTGGAAAAGCGAAAAAGTGAATTGAAAGCTCTGCAGTCACAGATCAATCCCCACTTTTTATATAATACTTTGGACTCTATTATATGGATGATTGAAACTGATGATTCGCAGCATGCCATAAAAATGACTTCCATATTAGCCCGGTTCTTTCGGCAGTCCATCGGGAATTCCGATGTGTTTGTCACGATCAGCCAGGAATTGGAATACACAAAAAATTATCTTTTAATCCAGCAGATGCGCTATCGGGATAAGGTGACCTTTGATATCCAGGTTAATTCGGATATCCAGGAATGCCACATTATAAAACTGGTTTTGCAGCCCCTTGTAGAGAATGCACTGTATCATGGACTTAAGTATAAAGAAGGGGGAGGCCATATTTGGATCACAGGGTATCGTCTGGAGAAAAACGTTATCCTTAAGGTGATGGATGATGGAGTAGGGATGGAAAAAGAGACTCTACAGAATCTTTTCCAAAACAGAAATAAAACCGGAGGAAAACACAATGGAGTGGGGCTTGGGAATATACAGAACCGCTTAAAGCTGTATTACGGTGAGGAATATGGAATTCAGGTGGATAGCGAAAAGGAAATTGGAACGGCCATTACCATTGAAATCCCCTGCCTTCTACCGGAGCAAAAGGAGGATACAGATGAAAAAGCATAAAAATGGAATAGTCTTATTGCTGCTTCTGCTTGCAGCTGCCTGCTTTGCTTTATCCTTGCTCCGACTGGAGGAATTTAGAGAGAACAAAAAAGTAAGGATTGTTTTTATTCCCAAGGTTATGGATGAAACAAATGACTTCTGGATGTCTATGATAACCGGTGCAAAAAGTGCGGCAAGGGAGTATCAGGCTGATCTCGTTATTCTTGCTCCTCAAATTGAAAACGATTATGCAACACAGGAGAAATACATTGACGAAGCAATCAAACTGAAACCCGATGTGATTGCATTGTCACCCATCAGGTATTCGGAGATGACAGATTCCGCATGGAAAATAAAGAAGGCCGGTATCAAACTGATTCTGTTGGATTCCATGCTTGATGAGGACCTTGCTGAGTTATGTGTCAGCACGGATAACATAGAGGCAGGAATCCAGATGGGCAGCAAAATGCTGGATTATATGAAAGAGGATACAAAAATCGCCATTATGTCGTTTGTAAAAGCTTCTTCCACCGCCATTGAACGCGAACAGGGAGTCAGGACCGGGCTTGGCGAATACGAAAACCGGATTGAAACTGTATTATACAGCAATTCAGACTATGAACAGGCATATGAGAAGACAAAGCAGCTTCTGGAAGAAAAACCGGAAATTAACCTGATTGCCGGCCTGAATTTATATTCCACAGTGGGGGTTGCACGGGCTGTGAGGGAAAAGGATCTGAAACATAAGATATATATTGTGGGGTTTGATAATGATGTGGAGGGTATCCAATATCTGGAAGAAGGAATCATTGATACACTCATTGTACAGAAACCTTTTAACATGGGATACTTGGGAATACAGAAATCTGTGGAAATTGCAAAGGGAAAGAAGGTGGAGAAGATCATTCATTCTGAAACCGAGATCATTACGGTAGATAATATCTACACGGATGAAAATCAAAAATTGCTGTTTCCATTTTAATTATCATATAGTATATGTCTTTGCGGATTCATCGGTCCATACAGAAGAAGGAAAAAGAGGAATATTTTACGGAAAAGTAAAATATTCCTCTTTTTTTGTAAGATCCTCTATAGGAAAAAAAATTGGAGTATATATAATGATAGTAGAAAGAGCGAAACGGTTCGCTCTTATAATCAGAGGAGATGGAAGGTGGAATTGTGAGCGACGTGATGCTTAGAATGAAGGGGATTGACAAGTCGTTTCCCGGTGTGCATGCACTGGATCATGTGGACCTGGAAGTAAAAGGCGGCGAGGTTCACGCGTTAATGGGTGAGAATGGTGCAGGAAAATCCACACTGATGAAAATACTTACCGGTATTTATTCAAAGGATTCTGGTACGATCGAGTTTGAAGGAAAAGAGATGGAGTTTTCGACACCAAAGGAAGCCCAGGACACAGGAATTGCCATTGTACATCAGGAGCTTAATATGATGAATCATCTTACTGTCGCGCAGAATATCTTCATTGGCCGGGAAATGATGAATGGCGGGTTGATTGATGATGCCCAGATGAACAGGGAGGCCAAGAAGCTGTTTGACAAACTGAACATAGATATTAACCCGGCGGAAACCATGGGAAATTTAACCGTAGGAAGGCAGCAGATGTGTGAAATTGCAAAGGCAATTTCAAGAGAAGTAAAGCTGATTGTATTTGATGAGCCCTCAGCAGCCTTGACAGAGGCTGAGATCGAGGAGCTGTTTAAAATCATCAGGGATTTAAGGGCCAAAGGAATGGGAATCGTTTACATATCCCATCGGATGGATGAAATCAAGGTTATTACGGACCGGGTGACGGTTATGCGTGACGGCAGTTATGTGGGTACACTGATTACTAAGGATTCCACCAAGGATGACATCATCAATATGATGGTAGGGCGTGTGATTTACGAAACTCCGAAGCAGGTGAGCAATGTTCCGGAGGGCTCACCGGTTGTCCTTAAGGTGGAGCATTTAAATGCTGGAAGACTGGTAAAAGACGTCAGCTTTGAACTGCATAAAGGTGAGATCCTTGGCTTTTCCGGACTGATGGGAGCAGGCAGAACCGAGACAGCCAGAGTGATCTTTGGGGCTGACAGAAAGGAAAGCGGGGATATATTCATTAATGGTAAGAAGGCGGAGATAAAGACAACTGAGGATGCGGTAAAGCACGGAATCGGATATTTGTCTGAGGACCGGAAACGGTTTGGCCTTGTCATCCAGAAAACAGTAGCCGAAAATGCATCCATGGCTTCCCTGCCAGACTTTATCCATGGTCTGTTCATTGATAAGGAAAAAGAAAATAGGGAAGCGGAACATTATGTGAAAACATTGAATATCAAGACTCCCGGTGTGGACCAGCTGGTAATGAACTTATCAGGTGGGAATCAGCAGAAGGTAGTCATAGCAAAATGGCTGATCAAAAACTGTGATATCCTGATTTTTGATGAACCTACAAGGGGAATTGACGTAGGTGCGAAAAGTGAGATCTACCAATTAATGAATGAACTGGTAAAACAGGGGAAATCCATCATCATGATATCTTCGGAAATGACGGAGATTCTTCGTATGAGTGACAGGGTCATCGTGATGTGTGAGGGACGTATCACAGGAGAGCTTCCCATTGAAGAAGTGACGCAGGAACGTATCATGACTGCGGCCACCTTGAGAAATTAATCCAGGAGGAGAAAGAGATGGAAAAACTGAAAAACAATCCGGTTGTAAAGGCAATCGGTACACAGAGACTGGTTGCATTGATGGCACTGATTGTTATTTATGGGGTATTTGGCATAATGAATCCCCGGTTTGCCACCTACAACACCATGGTAAATATATTTGACGCATCGTATTATATCGGATTTATGGCAATCGGCATCTGCTTTGTAATTGCAACGGGCGGGATCGACCTGTCGATCGGTACCGTATTGACCATGTCAGGTCTGGTGGCCGGTTATCTGAGCGTTAACAAAGGTTTTCCAATGTGGCTGACAATCATTATCTGTATTCTTATCGGCATGATTTTTGGTGTGATAAATGGCTTGCTGGTGGCTAAAATGGGGTTACCGCCTTTTATTGCTACCCTTGGCACAATGATGCTGTCAAAGGGAATTGGTTCCATTATCACTGGTGCTCAATCGGTTACCTGGAAATCCGGATCCGATCCTGAAGGCTGGTACCGCTGCCTTTTTAAGATAAAAACAGCAAGCGGATTGCTGATTCCCACTGGCTTTGTGCTTCTGATCGCAGCAGCCGTCGTTATGGCCATCATATTGAACAAGACGAAAACTGGACGGTATATCCTATCACTTGGCAGCAACAAAGAGGCCACACGGCTTTCCGGTGTTAATGTTGACAAGTACCTTATCATCGCATATATCATCAGCGGTACCTTTGCTGGGGTCGCGGGCCTTGCATATTCTACCATTTATTCAACCTTGCTTCCGGGCGGAGGTGCTGGTTTTGAAATGGATGCCATCGCGGGTGTGGTAATCGGAGGAACTTCAATGGCAGGTGGTACCGGTACGATTGCAGGTACTATGATCGGTGTGTTTATTATTTCCGTACTTAAAACAGGTTTGCCATTTGTAGGGTTGCAGACACACTATCAGCAGGTTGCAACAGGTCTTGTATTAGTTGTTGCTGTTTTTGCTGATGTATATAGAAACCGTAAGAAGAATTAAAAACAGTACAGAGAATGTGATTCGAAAGAATTTACATATAAACTAATTTATATATGAGGAGGAAGTAGAAATGAAACGAAATGTATTGGGAATTTTACTGAGCACGGCAATGATTGCCACTGCCCTGGCCGGATGCGGAAGCAAAGCAACGGGCAGCAGCTCTGCAGCTCCTGCAGCCACTGAGGCTAAGTCCTCAGAAGGTTCTCAGGCCCAGGCAGCCACAGAAGCTGCTTCAAGCGGTGATATGACGGTTTATCTTGTGGCAAAAGGATTTCAATCCCAATATTGGCAGGCAGTATATAAGGGGGCTCAAAATGCAGCAAAGGAATTGGGAGTCCGTCTGGAATTTCAGGGACCGGATTCTGAATCGGATATTGCCCAGCAGGTTCAGATGGTGAATAATGCAGTTCAAATGCAGCCCAAAGCAATTGGATTGGCGGCCTTGGATGTATCAGCGTTAAACGACAGTATTAAGGAAGCACAAGATGCAAAAATCCCGATCATAGGATTTGACTCCGGCGTTCCGGATGCACCGGCAGGTTCTGTAGTGGCCAATGCAGCTACGGACAATTACAAGGCAGGAGAAGTAGCAGCCGAAAATACATATCCTCTGGTAAAGGATATCATTGCAAAAGCTACGGGAAGTGTCCGGATCGGAGTTCTGAACCAGGATGCAACGTCAGAATCTATTATCAGCCGAGGACTAGGTTTTATAAATAAGATTACCGAACTGATTGAAGCTGATGGGAAAAGTGTAAGCGTAACCGGAAATGAAAAGTTTGTAAGTGACGCGAAAGCGGATAAAGGCGGCTCAGCTGATGTTATTCTGGATGTAGCGGTTCCTGCAAAAGTAGAAGCCTCTCTGATGACAACAGATGCACAGACTATATTAAATAAAGATGATACAATCTGCATTTTTGCATCGAACCAGAAGACAGGGGAAGGCTTGATTACAGGTGATGAGAATTTAGGAAGACTGGGGAAGGAAGTAATCGGTGTTGCATTTGATTCCGGCACCATGATTAAGGATGCCATCAAAGACGGCAGGCTGGCCGGAGCTGTTACCCAAGCACCGGTAGAAATCGGATATCAGACAGTCCAACTGGCCGTGAAAGCTGCTAAGGGAGAAGCGGTGTCCGACGTTGATACGGGCTGCAAGTGGTATAACGCTGACAACATGGACAGTGAAGAAGTTTCGCAGAATCTGTACGACTAAGGAAACAACATGAACGCTTGTGGCTTTAATTTTAACTTATTGACAGGAAACCTGATATAAATCCAGGACCAATAATGAAAGGCGCATCTTCGACTACGAGGATGTGCCTTTTAGTCATCGGACTATTATTCCCCGAACTGGTCCGATAATTGGTCTGTCAAATTATTATCTTAAAAAGTTACAATAGATAAAAAATTAACAAATTTAATGTAAATATTTTAAATATTCCGAGGGTAATATTGATAACGTTGTAAAAATAAGATATAATTAGTCAAAATTCAAAAGGAGGAAAGTCTATGTATAATATTCTGATTGGTGGTGCTGCCGGGCAGGGCATTGATACCACAGTCGCAATTCTGGAAAAGCTGCTGAAGCATTCCGGCTATTTTATCTATACAACCAGAGATTTCATGTCCCGCGTGCGCGGCGGGCATAATTTTTCCCTGCTTCGTTTCGGTACTGAGGAAATAACCTCACACAGCGATGTTTTGGATGGGATCGTAGCCTTAAATGAGGAAACCATTGATTTGCATAAGCATAAACTGACGTCCAAAGGATTTATATTATGTGACAGCAGTCTTGTTTATCCGGATGAAGACTCCAGAGTCATTAAGCTTTCCATGAATAAAATAGCGAAAGAACTGGGGAATGTGAAGGCATCCGGCAGCGTGGCGGTGGGCGCGGTATTGAAGCTCTTTGGCGAGTCATTTACATATGCGGGTGAAGTCATGGCCGGTGTCATGAAGAAAGAGATTCTTGAGGTCAATAGGAAGGCAGCTGAAGCAGGCTACGCAGCCGTTGAAGCGAAATTTAAACATCTGGATGGCGGGTATAAGGACTACATGCTCATTTCAGGCAGCAAGGCCCTGGGACTTGGTGCGGTGGCCGGAGGGCTTAAGTTTTATTCCGCTTACCCCATGTCTCCTTCCACGGCTGTTATGGAATATCTGGCTTCTGTGGGACATGAGGCGGGGATCGTGGTGGAGCAGGCGGAAGATGAGATCGCCGCGGTCAATATGGCATTGGGTGCTTCTTATGCCGGAGCAAGGGCCATGACCGGGACCAGCGGAGGCGGCTTCTGCTTAAAGGTGGAAGCGCTGGGATTTTCCGGCATTGCGGAGATTCCGCTGGTGGCTGTGGATGTGCAGAGGCCCGGCCCTGCAACCGGTCTCCCTACAAGAACGGAGCAAAGCGATTTAAAGTTCGTTATTTCTGCATCGCAGGGGGAATTTCCCAGGCTGGTCATCGCCTTGAGAAATCACGAGGATGCTTTTTATCAGACGTTCCGGGCGCTGAACCTGGCGGAAAAATACCAGATTCCTGTCATACTGCTCAGTGATCAATATCTGGGAGATACAACAGCCTGTGTGACGCCCTTTGACACATCAGGGCTTGAACTGGTCAGCCATGCCAGAGAAGCGGAAGGGGAGTATCTGCGTTACAGGATAACGGAGGACGGCATCTCTCCCAGGCTTATCCCGGGACTGACCAGCCATCTTGTGGCTGCTGACAGTGATGAGCATGATGAAAGAGGCTGGATAACGGAATCGGCAGAAGTCAGGAATCAAATGGTGGATAAGAGGATGAG
>POVV01000260.1_pt1 | contig 40403 bp, 28 predicted proteins | sample 1560271 | NCBI WGS metagenome assembly POVV01 (sample SAMN08337232, study PRJNA429181) | Bioreactor metagenome, whole genome shotgun sequencing project. | biome: cows' rumen and soil; feature: anaerobic; isolation source: anaerobic chemostat enrichment culture, galacturonate as sole carbon... | reverse complement strand
AATTGTTTAAGCTTTGGTTAGATGAGGCAATATCAGTAAAAGCAATGGAGCCTAATGCAATGAATCTGGCAACAGCAGACAGGGACGGAAGGCCTTCATCGAGAATAGTGCTGTTGAAACAACTTAAGCCTGACGGTTTTGTATTCTTTACTAATTACGCGAGTAAAAAGGCTAAGCAAATAAGTGAAAATAAATATTGTGCATTAAATTTTATTTGGCACGAACTTGAGAGGCAGGTGCGGGTGGAAGGTATAGTCGAAAAAGTCCCTGAAACAGAATCCGATTTATATTTTGAAATGCGACCGCCGAAAAGTAAACTTGGAGCATGGGCTTCACCTCAGAGTAAAGTCATTCCAAGCCGAAGTTATTTAGAAGAGCTTATGGTTGATTTTTCTTCCAGATTTAAAGAGGTAGAAATCCCTCGTCCTCAAAATTGGGGAGGGTACATATTGAAGCCTCACTTGATAGAGTTTTGGCAGGGAAGATCTAACAGATTGCACGATAGAATACAATATCTGCTGACTGAAAAAGGCTGGCATATGGAGCGTTTGGCTCCGTAATGTGTTATTTCAAGCCTAAAGTTTGCAAACTGAGATCAATTTCTCTTCCATCTCCCGTGTGTTTACCCGAAACATCTGATAATTTAACAGCTTTCAGAAAGTCCTTGTCTTTCTTATTGGGTTTTACATCTGTCAGTTTTATAACAATGTTCAGAGGTTTTACTCCTACGTCGTTCGAGAAGAATGTGCCTATCCCATATGTATCGTGTATACGTCCGGCAACATGTTCTTTGATTTGCTTTATAGAATCAAGATTCAGAGAGTCACTGAAAACGAGTGTTTTTGAAATTGGTTCAATGCGGTTTTTTTCATAGAACTCAATGGATTTATCGGTAAAACACAGAGGGTCTCCACTATCGTGTCGTACTCCATCGAACAGTTTTGCTTGCTTCAGGCTGAATGAATTGAAAAATGCGTCGGTGGTGTATGTGTCTGTCAAGGCTATACCTAAGCTTCCGTCATATACATCTACCCAAGCCTCTAAGCCTTTAATATTTGCCGAGCGATAGCCGAATACTGCTCCATGATACATAAACCATTCGTGGGGCATAGTGCCGATCGGTATAGTGTTATATTTCATTGCCAGATACATATTGCTCGTCCCTTTGAAATAATCTCCGGAGTTAGCTTGTAAGGCTGCGACGACCCTGTCTTGTACATCAAACGAAAAACGTCGTCTTGTCCCAAATTCAGAGTAGTCGGCTTCCATTTCTTTAAGAGCTATCGCTTTGGTCTTAGCCTTCTCCTCTACATTTTGAGCTTCAGCCCCCATCATCTTGAAATAGAGTTCGGAAATGATAGCTAGTAGAGGAACTTCCCACAGTACGGTTCTGTACCAATAGCCTTCGATGACTACGCTTAGTTCTCCTCCTTGCTGAGTTATTGTAACCTCTTCAGGTTTATATCTGAATCCTTCCAGAAAATCAACAAATACAGGATCGAAAAAATAGCATCTGGCTTTTATAAATTTTTTTTCTTCTGCTGTTAACTGTAAGCTAGCCATTGCGGCCACTTCTTCTCTCATTCGATCGGCAAAGCCTTCGGGAAATTCTGTTTTTCCGCGGTTGGTAAAAGCATATCTGACATATGCTCTGGGGTATAATTTCTGAATAGCCAACATTACCGAAAATTTATATAGGTCGTTGTCTGTGAAGTGTCGTATAATCATTTTGTCTTTGGTGTTAATTTGATTTACAAATATACTCCTTTTGTATAACAAATAAAGAACGCTGATGTTGAAAACAGATGCAACTTCTATCTCCTTTTTAGGGTGATCGGAATAAATACTCTTATATGTTTTTCTTTATTATCATACGAAGGTTTCATTGTATCTTTTTAGACTACTTCTTTTTTCAGCTTTGAAATAACGGAATGATTGTAATCATAAAAAAAGCTTCCTGTTAGGGAAGCCTATTTTTACTCCAATTTATGAATAACTAGTCCTGAACGCAATTTGGGCTCAAACCAAGTCGTTTTTGGTGGCATAATATTCCCTGTGTCGGCTATATCTATTAATTGTTTCATCGTTACAGGATATAGTGCTAAAGCCAGTTTCATTTCATTACTATCCACCCGTTTTTTTAATTCGTCCAATCCTCTTATTCCACCGACAAAATCGATGCGTTTGTCAGATCGTAGATCTTTTATTCCGAGAATCTCATCCAATATATACTTCGATGAAATTGTCACATCCAATACTCCGATCGGATCATTGTCGTCATAAGTTTCTTTTTTAGCTGCCAGGCTATAACATTTGCCATCTAGATATATGGAGAAGTTATGTAAACCTTTAGGTGGTATAATATTTTGCCCTTTTTCTTCTATAATGAAATTTGTTTCTAGCTTTTTTAAAAATTCATCTGTGCTTAATCCGTTCAGATCTTTTACTAAACGATTGTAATCAATAATATTCAATTGGTTGTCAGGAAAGCACACAGCCATAAAATAGTTGTACTCCTCGTTTCCTTTATGATTTGGATTCAGTTTTGCTTTTTCCGCACCAACAAGAGCCGCAGCTGCTGAACGATGATGCCCGTCTGCAATATAGAGATAAGGTATGTTTGCAAAGATTTCGGTTATTTGCTTTATATCATGCTTCTGGTTTATTATCCAGAAGTGATGTCCTACACCATCAGCCGCCACAAAGTCATATTCTGCTGGATTAGCTGTGATTCTGGATACTATTTCGTTCAAACCTTTATTGTCAGGATATGCAAAAAAAACAGGTTCTATATTCGCATTATTTATGCGTACGTGCTTCATCCTGTCTTCTTCTTTGTCACGACGAGTAAGTTCATGTTTCTTGATATTCCCATTTATATAATCCTCCACATGAGAACAGACGACTAAACCGTATTGCGTCTTTTCATTCATCGTTTGAGCATATATGTAATAATATTCTTCGGGATCTTCCATCAGCCAGCCTTTTTCCTGAAATTTATGAAAGTTCTGTACTGCACGCTCATATACATCGGGATGATGCTCATCGATCATTTCCTGAAAATCAATTTCCGGCTTTATTATTCGATAGAGTGATTTCTCATTCCCTTCAGCTTCGAGTTTAGCTTCCAGTGAACTTAGTACATCGTAGGGGCGTGAAACCACTTCGTGAACAATACTTTTGGGAGGTCTTATTCCTTTGAACGGTTTAATTCTGGCCATGGTGTTTTAATATTACTTATAAGGTTTAAAATTTTAGATCAGATAATCGAATAAATTTATTGCAGGCTTATCTTACTTTTTGTTAAATACAAATATATAAAAACTATATATAAAAGCATAGTAATCTGTAAAAAATACAAATTACCTATTCGAAATAATCTTTTTGCTATAGTAACTCGATGTAAATCAATAAAAGTCTTTTCTGGTTATTATTTTTTGGTATATAATTATTACTTTTGAAGTCCTATAAGCTTAGAAGAGTTCTTAATTCCCTAATTTATATAAAAATGAAGAAATATAATTTTAGTGCAGGTCCATCTATCCTTCCTCAAGAAACTATAGAGGAAACAGCAAAAGCTATTCTGGATTTCAATGGTTCTTCTTTTTCTTTAATGGAAGTAAGCCATAGAGGTAAGGATTTCCAAGCCGTAATGGACGAAGCCGTTGAGTTGTTTAAAGAGCTATTGGAAATACCATCGGGGTATTCCGTTCTCTTTCTTGGGGGAGGGGCTAGCCTACAATTCTGCATGGTTCCTTTCAATTTGTTAGAAAAGAAAGCCGCTTATTTGAATACGGGGACGTGGGCAAGTAAAGCTCAAAAAGAAGCAAAACTCTTTGGGGAAGTAGTTGAAGTTGCTTCATCCAAGGCAGCTAATTTTACGTATGTTCCCAAAGATTATACAATTCCTGCCGATGCGGATTATTTTCATATTACCACTAATAATACTATTTTTGGTACGGAGCTACATACCGATCTGGATTCTCCGGTGCCACTAATTGCCGACATGTCGTCCGATATCTTTTCTCGTCCGGTAGATGTTTCAAAATACGCTTTAATATATGGTGGTGCGCAGAAAAACTTAGCACCTTCAGGTGTTACATTCGTTGTGGTTAAAGACGAGATTCTAGGAAAAGTAAATCGTCCTATCCCTACAATGTTGGATTATCGCACACACATCGAAAATGGTTCAATGTTCAATACACCTCCGGTTGTACCTATTTTTGCTGCTTTGCAGACATTAAGATGGTTGAAGGCTAATGGTGGAGTTCCTGCGATGTATAAGCGCAATAAGGAAAAGGCAGCATTGCTATATGATGAAATAGATCGCAATCCTGTATTTAAAGGAACTTGTCAGGTAGAAGACCGCTCGTTGATGAATGTATGCTTCGTTCTATCATCTGAATATGAAGGAAATGATGCCGCATTTCTTGAATTTGCAAAAGAAAGAGGTCTTTACGAACTTAAAGGACACCGTTCTGTAGGTGGTTTCCGGGCTTCGATTTACAATGCTATGCCAATAGAAGGAGTTCAGGTATTAGTGGATACAATGAAAGAATTTGAAAAGAAAATTGCTAAATAATGAAAGTACTTATTGCTACAGACAAGCCATTTGCTTCCGAGGCTGTAAAAGGTATTAGGGAGACTGTCGAAAACGCAGGTTTTGAGCTTGTTTTATTAGAAAAATATACAGAAAAAAAACAATTATTAGATGCTGTAGCCAATGTTGAAGCAGCCATTATTCGCAGCGATATTTTTGATAAGGAAGTATTGGATGCTGCTAAGAATCTGAAAATTGTTGTGCGTGCAGGCGCTGGTTTTGATAACATTGATCTGGAGGCTGCAACAGGGAATAATATTTGTGTAATGAATACTCCCGGACAAAATGCAAATGCTGTGGCCGAATTAGCTTTTGGTCTGGCTGTATATGCTGTTCGTAACTTATATAACGGTACGTCTGGTACTGAATTGTATGGAAAGAAGTTAGGTATTCATGCATACGGAAATGTTGGCCGTAATGTGGCTCGTATAGCTAAAGGGTTTGGCATGGAAATATATGCCTATGACCGTTTTCTGAGTGCAGAGGCTATGGAGAAAGAAGGAGTGAAAGCTGTGAGTTCTCCGGATGAGTTGTATGCAACATGTCAAGTCGTTTCTTTGCACATTCCAGCTACAGCTGAAACTAAAAATTCGATAAACTATGAGCTTTTGAGTAAAATGCCTAAGGGTGCTTTGCTTATAAATACAGCTCGTAAAGAAGTTATTAATGAAGCTGAGGTGGTGAAGTTAATGGAGGAACGTAACGATTTCAAATATGTTACTGACATTATGCCTGGGAATCATACTGAGATGCAGGAAAAATTCGGAGGACGTTATTTTTCAACGCCGAAGAAAATGGGAGCTCAGACTTCTGAGGCAAATATAAATGCCGGTATTGCCGCTGCTAATCAGATTGTGGACTTTATTAAAAATGGAAACGAACGATTTAGAGTGAATAAATAACTCTCTGAAATGTTCGATCTGAAAATATTTGGATGCGAATAGCGCCCTGAAAGTTAAATGAAAAAGGTAATAGTAGTATAATGAGTGATTTATAAAACTTAATTGCTAGCCATCTAACTTCTGGGGTGTTATTCAAAATCCGAACCTGTTCTTCCAAGAATTTCCTTGTAGATTGGGTTTAGATTAAGAATATGGTCATTTCCTACTAAAAATAATTGTTCTCGGGCACGTGTGAGTGCAACATTTAATTTCCTGTCAACAGTACCTTCCTGATTCATATTGCTGAAATAGCGTAGTTGATAAGGTTTATTAAAACAGAAAGATACAATAATGACATCGCGTTGACTTCCTTGATAACGCTCAACAGTATCTACCATGATGTTTTTGAATTCGGGTATACCGGCTTCTTCCAGTTTGTGCTTTATTAATGCAATTTGGTTACGATAAGGAGTTATAATTCCAAGCGTTTTGTCCGGATCAAAGCCTATCCCGTTCTTTTCATACAAGTCAATCAAAACTTTTGATAGTGATACAACTACATCCGCTTCTGCTAAATTAACTTTGTCCGATAGATTAGAGTTGTCTATGGTTCGTACCGGAATAAAAGCGACCCGCTTGGTAGCTATTTGCGACTGAAATTTATCTGAATCATCAAAGGATTTATATCTGAGAGATGCGCTTTGCCTGTCTGTTGCTACTTTCAATATATTGTCATAGAACGTCGCATTTACCAGTGAAGCTACTTCTTCGTGCATCCGCCCATGATATGTCAGTGTGTCGTAAGCATGTTTCCATTCATTTTTACTGACAAGGCGAAATAGACGTTCGAAAAGAGATTCACGGCAATCGTACAGTTCTATATTGTTAAGCTTCTCTTCAGATACCTTTGATTTATATTCGTCCTGTAAGGTTATTGTTGACAGCTGTTTATGATCTCCTATCATAATGAATTTGTCGAACAAGGGTAATAATCCAATAATCTGCGGTTCCAAAATCTGAGATGCTTCATCAATAATGGCTATGTTGAATTTTTTCAAGCTGAATAACTCAGGTTTACCTATAATAGAGGCGAGCGTACCAACAAAAATACGCGTTTGTTCTATTGTTTCTAGTAAATCCTTTCTGCTACTGGCATTGTGCGATATCTTTTGTAGTAATCGATGGCGATATGTTTCTCCGCAAGAAAGTTCCGATCCAATACGAATATATTTGTTGCAAGAGCTTTCATCTTCACAAAAAGCCTGAGAGATAGAAGCGCATAGTTCGTCAACTGCACGGTTTGTATATGCCATTACTAGGATATTAGTACCATCTTCGGCATAGAATTTTTCTATCAATTGACGTGCAAATATTGAAGTCTTACCTGTTCCCGGAGGTCCTACGATAAGAAAATAATCTTCGGCAGACAAGGCTTTCTCTATAACCCTTTTTTGTTTCTCCTCTTTGGATAGGTCGTTCTCAGTAGAATAGTTCGCTGTTGAGATAGGTTCTTTTAGACCCAATAGCAATTCTTTCTTATGGCTTGGAGCAGAAAGAAATGCAAATACACTCTTGAACATCGCATTGTAACTGTGATCTAGCTTATCATGTTCTAACGTCCAGTAACGGTAACGATCAAAAATACTGCGGTTCTTCTGCTTATAACGGAACCTTAAGAGGATATGAGTTGTGGAAATTTCGACTACTGTTCCTTTCAATATTTGGTTCGTTAGGATGGAATCTTCTTCGTTCTGTTTCGGATATAAAATACATATTTCGCCTTCCCGAAAGTTTACACTATCGCCCGAATTATCCCGCCGAAAGCGAATAACCATATCTCGTCCACTGTCGTCTATGTTTTCTATCTCCAAATTGGGAAGTAACTCCAATGCATCCTTGCGTTCATCGAATGTGGTATTCCACAAAGCTGAAACACTCATTGTAGAATTATTTCCTTCATCTCCTGTTTTTTGTAAATAGAGTTCGCGTGTAACAAAGCTTACATAACGGAAGAAATATGTTTTTTCAATATCAGTTACTTTTTCTAGTACTTTTTCAATTTCCACCAATTTATCAATGAAAAATTGAGGTACTTGCCCATAATTATCTAAATGAAATAACTTTCGGAAAGTTTGTTCTACGGAATTTATATCCCCGATGTATAGATCGTGCTCTGTGGCAACAATCAGATTCCGTGTATTTATTATCTCTTTTTCTAACTGGCGATAAGCTGCTGCAAAACGGAGATTTTCGCCCGGGTTATCAGCTGAAGAATATAAAATAGTCGGATAAATAAGTTGTGAGTCCTTATTGAATACCGATTGGATCATCAGACGGTAGATAATTGTCTGGGTTTCGTGATTGGGTGCTATCTTGGTTACATCTTCCCGTGGATAAGGAGGTTTCCCTGACTTTAGCTCTATTATTCGATCTGTGCCTGTTTCATCGTCAGATAATTGAAGTAAATCCAGTCGCCCCTGAAAACCATATCTTTCGCAAAAGAAAGATGGCTCTAATATACAGTCCGATGGGTTAAATCCGTTTACAAGCATGTCGTTAAGTACTACACGCTTTATATTTTCAAATTGTTTTCGGGCTTTTGCCATAAAGTCTCGAAATGCAATATTTTCCTGTATCTCAGGGCAAGATGAATATTCGAACGGCATAAGCCGAAATGATTTCTGAAACGATTCCTCGAAAGTTAGGTTTGCAGCATCTTCAGCATAAATAAGCTCGTCGAGAAAGAAGTTCGCCAAGTTACCCAGCAATATGTAATGCGTGTTGGCAGGAGGTTCTATTTTTCTACGAAAATAATGAAGATAAGAACTGCCATACGATTGAAAACATTCAGCCATAGCTGAGGCATCGATCAGGTAATCGGGTTCGAGAACTATTACTTTTGGAATATAGCATCCCGTATCATCGATTTTTACATCTATCAGATTTAGCTGTGCACCTATCCATAGTCGCTCGACTGTTTCATTAAAAATAGTATTTACTGTCGAAACGTTATATTTTACTTTTAATACGTTTTCGGATGAGATATCTGATTGGCAAACTATGATTTCTTTTTCTTTGTCTATTTCGATAACCTGCACTCGTATTTTATCTAACGGTATTTCGGTAGAAAAGGGTTTTTCATTTTCCTCCAAAAGCTCATAACTTTCACCTTGTAGGAATAATATAAAAGCTTCTAATGTTTCTTTTGCCTGCTGATACTGATGTGGAGAAATTAAGTTCTTTTCGTTACGTAGCAGGAAGTTTGTCTTTATTCGTATATTCTGTAAACGCCATTCTAAAAGTTTGGGTAATTTGTATTTTTGAGAAATAAAAACAAGGCTTGAAAATAAAGAGGGAAACTGCAAAGACTCATCTGTAGTGATGTCTTTGCAGTTTCTTTCAAGTATCCGCTTAAATTGGATATATTTATTCCTGAGGGATAATGTAGATTGGTCTATTGACTGTATCTCGTCTAGCTTATTCTCTAACATAGGCATCTATATCAATATAGAAGTCTAAATCAAACCGAGCATATCTGTCAGCATCTCCATCTACATAAATAGTTGCATAGCCATTGCGCCGAACTACTTCAACAACTGCTTCTAAAAAATCCTGAGTTTGAATTCCATCCAATATTCCACCTTGACTGTTTCTTATGTCTACATCAAGACGAGCATTTGAATTAGAAAGTCTAAGAGTTAAGCCGTATATATATGGACCTGGGGCTATCTTAATATATCCTCCTCGAAATCGAATATCATCTACCTCACTATAACGGCCATCGACAAGTACATTGTTGAAATCTATGGGTAGATTGGCACTGATTACACCATTTGCTGCTGCGTTGATAGTTGAATAGTAGTCCATTGTTCCTTGTCGCCATTCGTAATCCTCACACGATGTAAAAGAAATTACGGCAAAAACACTCAGTAGAATTGCAAATAGTTTGTTTTTATATTTTCTCATAATATTTATAATTTAGCAACAAAGTTAATATTATTATCCATTTATTTATATGACTCTGTTTTTTTCGTTTTGTAACATCTGCATATGAAAAAAGTTCTTTTTTAACCAAAATTTCTGATTAACATATACCCGGTAAACTTTTACGGAGGAAATTTGTTCATAGTTGTACGCAAATAATTATCTTTGCGATGAAATCTTAGGGGTGCCTTAATAGAACGGGCTGAGATCATACCCATATACCTGATCCGGATAATACCGGCGTAGGGAGTAGAAATTATGCTTTTCGCGCGCACGCATATTTTTAAACTTCGGGAAATAATCTTATTAAAAACCCCTTTTTTGTTTAACATCAGAACATATCTGTATTGATACGTTCGAAAAATGGTATTTTAAATGAAAAAGGTATTTATTACTTTATCTGCTGTTTTATTGGCTGGCGGATTATCTGCTCAACAAGCTGATAGTCTGAAAGTCGTCAAACTCGACGCTGTAGTCGTTTCTGCTACACGTGTTTCCAGTGATGCCCCGGTAGCGGTATCTAACATGAATGAGAATGAAATAAAAAAAGAGAATGCGACTAAAAACATTCCGGCTTTACTTCAAACGTTACCGTCTGTCGTTTCGTATACCGAGGGTGGAACACCTGTGGGGAATACATCTTTCCGTATTCGGGGAACGGATGCTAACCGTATTAATATCACACTGAATGGTATGCCGCTAAATAATCCGGAAAGTCAGGAAGTGTATTGGGTGAATTTGCCCGATTTGTCTAATTCTTTGCAAAGTATACAGGTACAGCGAGGGGTGGGTACATCTACTAATGGTACAGCTTCATTCGGTGCTAGTATATCTATGCAAACGCTAGGTGGTAGGGCAAAGCCTTATGCAGATTTATCTACCGCATATGGACAATATAATACGTTGTTACTATCGGGTGCCGCCGGAACAGGTATTATGAAGAATGGATTGTCTTTTGACGCTCGCTATTCTTATGTAAAAAGTGATGGGTATATACGAAACGGAAAGGTTGATCATAGAAATCTGTATGCAGCTATATCTCATTATACAGACAAACAACTAATCCGTCTAATCTATATGGATGGTGTGCAACATACCGGAATAACATGGGTAGGAATAGATCCAAGCAAGATAGATGATGATAGGCGCTATAACTCAGCCGGAAAGTATAAGGACGATAACGGTCGCCCCCATTATTATGATAACGAGACCGATAATTATTACTCAAATATCGGACAATTACTATACACCCGCTATCTATCTCAGAGTTTGACTCTGAATGGAAATCTGAGTTATAATCATGGTTATGGATATTACGAAAATTATAAAACAGGCAGAGAATTTGCAAATTACGGTCTTGAAAATCAGGTTGTCAATGGTGTTACGTATAAAGAGTCAGACGTTATTCATCGAAAACAAATGATGAACGACTTGTATGTGGGTGGGCTCAATCTGAAATATGATAGAAATGAGTTTGCTCTGACTTTGGGTGGAGTATATAGTTACTATGACGGGGATCATTATGGTAGATTACTTTGGGCAAAGTTCAATCAAAATATTCCGAAAGGGTATGAGTGGAACAGAAACTCAGCAGTAAAACAAGATGCTAACGTCTTCTTGAAAGCAGAGTACCGACCGCTGGATAATTTGTCTTTCTTTGCCGAAATCCAAGATCGTTATATAGACTATCGGATGAAGGGGTTAGATGATGATCTTGTTGATCTCACTAACAAAAATTATTATAATTTTATAAACCCTAAGTTCGGGTTATCATTCCGTTTTGCTGATTATAATGAACTCTATGCGTCGTTTGGTATATCTAATAGAGAGCCGCTTCGTTCCGACCTGAAAGAATCTCTAAAAGGAGGCGTAGCTCGGAACATAACTTCCGAACGTTTGTATGATTATGAACTGGGTTACAAATACACGAATTCGGTCTTTGCTTTCAGTGCTAATCTCTATTATATGAAATATAAAGATCAGCTTGTTCAAACAGGTAAACTCAATGATGTAGGATATAAATTGCAAGAGAATGTTCCGGATAGTTATCGTACAGGGATAGAATTAGCCATGGCTTATACTCCTACTTATTGGTTGAAATTGGATGGAAATGTGACTTTGAGCCGAAACAAAATAAAGAATTATACGGCATATTACACAGTCTATGATCCTGATACTTATGATCCGTTGATACCATATCAGCAAGTGACAGAGTTTTATAAATCGACAGATATCTCTTTTTCACCAAAGGCTGTGGGTAGTTTTAGTGTGACATTCAAACCTTTTGAGAAAGAAGATTTTAGTCTTTCATTTATAAATAAGTATGTTGGAAGTATGTATTATGACAATACATCTAATCCGGATAACCGTTTGTCTGAATATCTGGTTACCGATATGGTCGCATCTTATTCTTTGGATGTGAAAAAGGTTGGTAAACTGGATTTTCAATTTTATATTAATAATCTGGCCAGTATCAAATACAGTGCTAATGCTTGGGTTGATACATACGTTTTTCCTGATGGTAGCAGAGAGGTTTATAAAGGCTTGTATCCTCAGGCAGGAGCAAATCTGATGGGGAGTATAAGATATAGATTTTAAAATCGTTATTTTATGGAGTATCGTTTATTAGCCATACTTCGGTACTCCGTAAATAATATTGTGCAAATGAATGAAGTATTAGCTTTTATAGAGAACAATTGGATCAGCATAATAGGGGCTGTCATCGGTTTGATATACCTCTTCTTAGAGTTTCGTGCCAATGCTTGGATGTGGGCTGCTAGTATAGTTATGGCAATATTTTATATTTATATATTTTATACGACTAAACTATATGCTAGTATGACAATCTATATCTATTTTTTGCTGGCATCTGTATACGGGTGGATTGTTTGGATTGCACGAAATAGAGATAAAAAAACAGGCGAGGAATTAATTTCAACTGTCGAGAAAAGGTATGTTTTGCCTATTATTTTAGCTGTTATTCTTGTCTTTGTTTTTATTTGGCTGATTTTAATGCGATTTAGTGAGAACCAGACTATAATAACTATTGGAGACTCGCTTACTACGTCACTCAATATTGTGGCTTTATGGATGATTTCCAGAAAGTGGGCAGAACAATGGTTATTGGTAATACCGGCAAACCTCATATCATCGTGTTTACTTTTCTTACAACATGATATAATGTCGGGTGTTTTGTTTTTTATTTTTTTCGTCGTTTCTATATTTGGTTATTTCAACTGGAAAAAGAAAATTATTATAAATATAAAATAATCTGAGAAATAGCAAAGATCACTCATCTCCCAATAAAAATACTATATTTGTATTTGATATAAATCAAACGCTAAGCATTGTAAGATGAGAATTTTTCAGATTATAACAGTATCTGAATACGGTGGTGCCCAAACTATAGTTGCAGATCTTGTTAGAAATCTCAAACCTGAACACGAATTGTTTATCCTATATGGAGGTAATGGTGAAGCCTGGAGCGATCTGGGAAATAATTTTGTACGCATTAAACTGAACGACCACAGAAAAGAAGTGTCTCTCAAAGATATTTCTCTTTTTTTCAAATTGCTATATTATCGTATAAAGTACAGACCGGATGTCGTACATCTCCATTCATCTAAAATGGGAGTGTTGGGGCGTTTAGCGTTTAATTCTCGAAATACTATTTATACAGTCCATGGTTTCGATTCCATACGTACAGCTTTTCGTAAATTTCTCACTATCGAGAAAATTCTTAAAAATAAAGTTTTTCGTATAGTGGGCGTAAGCAGGTATGACGTAGACAAAATGAAGGAGGAAGGTATATATAGAAATGTAGAATGTATATATAATGGGGTTGCTGATCATCATCTGCTTTCTGTAAATAAAAGTGATATAATAACATCGAACCTAGAAAACATAAAGCAGACTTATCCAAAAACTGTAATGTGCATATCTCGGATATCGAAACAAAAGAAGTTCGACCTTTTTATAGATATAGCTAAGAGTATGCCTCAATATGCATTTGTCTGGATTGGGAATAAAGAAAAAGTGAATAACTTACCACCAAATGTATTTTGCTTAGGCGAAGCTCATTCAGCATTTTCTTATCTTAGCTATGCCGATTTATTTATACTTACATCCAATTATGAAGGACTGCCAATGTCTTTATTAGAGGCTTTAGCTTTTGGTGTGCCTGTGGTTGCTTCACAAGTGGGAGGAATAACGGAAGTGTTGGATGGTAAAAATGGATATGCTTTGGAAAATAAAACAGAGCTTTTTACGGAAAAAATAGAAAGGATACTCTCAGACGAAGAAAAACAAAAAGAGATGTCTGATTATGCCAGAAAATCATATCTAGCTAACTTTACTGTTGAAAAAATGGTCGGTCGTTACATGACAGTTTATAACGAAATAGTTACTAACAAGAAATGAATCAGCCACTAGTATCTGTTTTAATTCCTTGCTACAATGTTGAAAAATATGTAGTGGAGGCTATTCGTTCTATTTCGAATCAGACTTATAAGAATTTGGAGATAATAGCGATTAATGACTGTTCCTCGGATGGTACCGGAGAGTTATTGTTGCAATTGGCCAGGCAAGATTCTCGCATAAAGTTAGTAAACAATGAAGTAAATCTGAAACTTATTCAAACGTTAAACAAAGGGATTGCTATGTGTAATGGCGAATACATAGCACGAATGGATGCTGATGATATCTCTTTGCCGACGAGAATCGAAAAAGAAGTAGAATTTCTGGAGAAAAATAAAGATCATGATATTGTCAGTACATTATTCTATGCCTTTCGTTCTGAGAGTCCGAATAAAAAAGATTTACATCATAGTCCGTTAGTTGATAGAGAACTAAGAGCTTATATGCTTTTTAAGTCCGGTATATGCCATCCTGCTGTTATGATACGCAAACGTGTATTTACAGAACTTGGGTTGAAATTTGAATCGGAATATCTGCATGTTGAAGACTATGCCCTCTGGTCTCAAGCTATATACAAGACAAAGATAGGGAACATAAATGAGCCTTTATTGTTGTATCGAGTGCATCAATATCAAGTTTCTGCTTTACATGAAGACCTTCAATTGGAGAATAAAAAGAAAGTCTTTAAAATACATTGTGCGCAATTAGGATTGCCTGTTGATGACAATTTTTTAGATATATATGCATCTGTTGCTGAATGTGTTCCCTCCAGATCGTCTTTCGATTATATCGATAAATGTGAGCAATTGATGAATTCTTTGATAAAAATCAACAGTGAAAAATCATTTTGTGACGCAGAATATTTATTAAAATTATTATCGTTACATTGGTTAAGACTATGTGCCAATTCTCGCTTAGGACTAAAGGTCGTGAATCGACTGAAAAAATCTTCTTTGTATATTGAAAGAAATTATACACCGAGAGATTTTGCTGTTTTTTATACAAAGTGTACTTTTAAACTCAAATATAAAAAGTCCCTTATTTACAAACTTGTATTCAAATAAACGAGCATGCCAAAAGTTAAGGAGATGATACCAATGCTGATACCGCTGATGTTGATGTTCTACTTCATATATCCGCAGGCTCTTGCTATTAATGGTTCTTCTTTTGTTGCTTTGTCGGGTGTAATAGGGGTGGGGGTATATGCCTATCATCGTTTTCCTTTCAAAGAAGTAGTCACAGCATTATTCGCGCTGTTTGTCTTATTCTTTATTTACTATAGTCTGTCTTGGGTGAATAATGTTGCTGATGGATATACAATTGGTTATTTCAGAACTCAGATAGCATGGTTTTTTACTGCATATTTGGTTGTTTTATTTATATTCAAGGCTCATAAAAAACCGACATTCAATACATTCCTTTTATATATAGTAGGAGCCATAACTTTACAATCACTGATTGCTTTTCTTATGTATCTTAATGAAGGCATTCATGATTTCTTTTTCTCTTTGCAGATGCAGGGAGAATATACCGAAGAAATTATGGAGGAGGCCGGTACTCAGCGTCTAATGGGATATGGTATTGGTTTTTTTGGAGCTGGAGCATTAAGTGGTATCGGACTGATAGCTGCATCATATTTGCTAATTCGCATGGAACTCAGGACTAAGGGTTTTATATTGCTTGTTGCCTGCTATGTATTTATATTTTATGTTGGATTGTTTATGGCTCGAACTACAATTGTAGGAATGCTTCTTGGACTTGCTCTTATTGTGGTCTTATATTTAAAAGACAACAAATCGGTAAAGAAGCAGGCTAAAAAATTTATTATGGTATCTTCCTTTTTAATGTTTGGTGGATATATTTTTGCAATGTTTTATTTTTCAGGGTTTTCAACATGGGCATTCGAATTATTTACAAATTTCCTAGAGCATGGGCGGCTGGAAACAAAATCATCTAATGGATTGGAAGAGATGCTTATCTTTCCTGAAGATTTGCATACAATTTTATTTGGTAGAGGGCATATGGGATTCTGGGGAAGTGATGTCGGATATTCACGGTTAATTTTCTATGTAGGCGTTCCCGGAACTATTTTCTTTTTCTTATATCAATTCTTTATCATAAAACTTAGTTCTACAAAAGACTGGGGCGTCAATACCTTTGCTTTAACAATGGTTTTGTATACTATGATTCTTAATTTCAAAGGCTGGATAGATCTTAACTTTATTTTATATGGTATTTTTTTCTTTTTTATGTTCTACAAATATTATGTATACTATCCTAAAATTTATATGAAAAGAGAATTTGTATTGCCTAAATTTAAAACAACCGAATGAAAGAGTGTATTATATTAGCAGGGGGATTTGGTACTCGATTGCAAAGTGTAGTAAAAGACGTGCCTAAATGTATGGCGGACGTAGCCGGAGAGCCCTTTCTTTATCATCTGTTCAACTATGTCAACAGAGAAGCTTTCGGGCATGTGATCCTATCCTTGGGGTATAAGGCTGATGTAGTATTGGAGTGGCTCGAGAATAAAATATTTCCGTTTCAGATCTCTTATGTTAAGGAAGACGAACCTCTGGGTACAGGTGGGGCTATCAAATTGGCTTTTAGTCAAGTTTTTGGAGAATCGGCATATGTGATAAACGGCGATACTTTTTTTGATATAAATTCAGATGTTTTATCTGACTTCCATATTCAAAACAATGCCTCGATATCCTTGGCTCTTAAACCTATGGTCGATTTCGATCGTTATGGTTCGGTTGAATTGGGTGAAAAAGAGCGTATTGTCCGTTTTAACGAAAAGAAGTATTGCGATGAGGGTCTTATCAATGGAGGAGTGTATCTTATTAATAAAGATGTTTTCTCATCATTCGATTTGCCGGAGAAGTTCTCTTTCGAAAAAGATATTATGGAGGCTCATCTTCAGGATATAGAGATTTATGGTCAGAGTTTTGATAATTACTTTATAGATATTGGTATTCCTTCTGATTTTGAGAAAGCCAATAAAGATTTTAGTTTAAAATAACGTTATATTTACTATGAATCAATACAAATACCTCTTTCTCGATAGGGATGGTGTGATCAATATAGAGCGTCCTGACGATTATGTTAAAGATATTTCAGAATTTGTCTTTATTGAAGGAAGTCTGTTTGCTATAGCAAAGCTCACCGCGAAATTTGACCATATATTTATAATAACTAACCAAAGAGGAGTTGGTCGTGGAGTAATGAGCGCCAATAGCTTACATGAAGTACATGACTATATGTTGTCGGAAATAGAAAAGATAGGAGGTGCAGTTTCGAAAATATACGTTTGTACCGATACCGATTCTACATCAATAAACAGGAAACCCAATGTGGGAATGGCCTTTAAGGCTCAATGTGATTTTCCTGATGTTAATTTTAGCCAGTCAATAATGATAGGTAATAGTAAGTCAGATATAGAATTTGGAAATAAACTCGGTATGCATACTACCTTAGTTGGAAACAAGTACCCAAAAGGGGATGAAATCTATAAGTTGGTAGATGCATATTACGAAAATCTATATATGTTTGCAGAAAATTATTAAAAGATGATAATAAGAAGTAAAGCGCCATTTAGGATAGGTTTAGCAGGAGGAGGAACAGATGTGTCACCTTATTCAGATATGTTTGGAGGATGTATACTCAATGCGACTGTAAGCTTGTATGCTTATGCCAATATAGAACCTCGTAACGACAATAAGATCGTATTCCGCATACCCCAAACTGGTGAAGAATATATATACGATTCCGCAATTGAACTTATCATTGAAAATGATAAAGCTGACTTGATGAAGGGTTTATACAACAGAGTTGTAAAGGATTTTATTAAAAAACCTTTGTCGTTGACTCTTACCTGTGCGATGGAAGCTCCTTTTGGTTCAGGATTAGGAACATCTTCAACGTTAGCTGTTGCTATACTGGGTGCATATACCGAATGGCTGTCACTGCCTTTAGGTGAATATGATCTGGCTTTTTTAGCTTATCAGGTAGAAAGAGAAGACCTCATGCACGCGGGAGGAAAACAGGATCAGTATGCGGCTGCATTCGGTGGGTTTAACTTTATGGAGTTCTATGATGATAACAAAGTAATAGTAAATCCACTGCGTATTCGTAATGAGATAATTAATGAGTTGTCCAACAATTTACTCCTTTATTACACAAATACGAGTAGAAATTCAGGTGATATAATAGCAAAACAACAACAAAACGTCAAGAGCCAGAAAGAGAAATCGATTGAAGCTATGCATCAGATAAAGAAGCAGGCTTATGAGATAAAGGAAGCGATTCTCACAAATAACCTTGATGAGATAGGACATATTTTACATCGGGGATGGACTTATAAAAGAGACATGGCTGAGGGTATCACTACTCCCATTTTTGAAGAATTGTATAATACCGCTATCTCAGCAGGCTCTACTGGTGGTAAAATATCGGGAGCTGGTGGTGGTGGCTATGTTTTCTTCTATTGTCCCGAAAATACAAAATTTGCAGTAGCTCAGGCTCTTCGCTCTTTAGGCGGACGTATCCAACCTTACTCCTTTACGAAGAAAGGATTGGAGACTTGGCACACGAAACAAAATAAATGAAGGTAGCTGTACTCATACGTGTTTATGACAGAATCGATGATCTGAAATATAATCTTCGTGTTATATCTGAAACATGGAAGAACAATGATTATTATGTCATAGTGGTAAGCAATGGCAAAAGTAATGGTTTTGAGATTTTACCAGAGTCATTACCATTAATTGATAAGCTTGTCATTTTACAGGAAAATGCCGGACATAGAAAAGGTAATTCTCAATTGTTGCTGGAGGGTAGTAAATATATTCCCGAAGACTGTCAATATACCCTGATATTGGAAGCCGACACATGGATGTATAAAGATGATATTATCTCCAAATATGCGGATCAATTATCGACAGATGCTAATGCTGTTTGGGCAAGTGCCGATTGGTACGATAAATATTATGCTTTAGCGACAGATTTTGCGATAATTAAGACGGACTATATAAAGAACAACCCTGGGATTTTCGATTTCGAATTGTTCCCTGAATGTCATATTTCAAACTTTTTGCGCGATACCGGTAAGAGTTATATATGGATAAAAGAGAATATGCCGGTGCATGTTCCCAGTTATATAAAATATAAATACCCGTATGTTCCAAATATAAAAGAGGGACGATTCTATGTGTTTCCAAAATCAAGGACGGTTACACATCATATAGAATTTCTAAAAGGAGGAATGGAACAGAAAAAACGTTATTTCAATATTCTGGCCGATTCTGAATTTTTCCCTGACGCAAAGATTGAAAATAAGACTTGGAATCGTTTCAAAATGAGATTTTGGATAGGGCTAAGTAAGTGCTTTATTAAAAGAAGCTGGTATAGTAAAAAAACATATAAAGAAATAACGCAGAACTAAATTTATGATATTCTCCTCTTATGGTTTTGTACTGATTTTTCTACCATTGTTGCTTTTGTTCTACTTTGGTATGGCGAAGTATGTCACTAGAAGAGTGCAACAGAGCTTTCTTATCATAGCTTCTCTTATTTTTTACGGAGCTCTTTTTTTCGAGGGGTTTAAACATTTATGGTATATCTGGTTGATTCTTTCATCTGTTATAGTCAATTACTCTGTCTCTTTAGGCGTTCAGAATATAAAAAAAGCCCTTCTCCGAAAAGCTCTATTTGTTCTTGGTATTCTTTTTAATGTAGGATTGCTAGGCTATTACAAATACTACAATTTTTTTCTTGAGAATATAAATTATGCTTTTGATACCCATTTCACTCTCAAATATATAATTCTTCCTTTAGGGATTAGTTTTTTTACGTTCCAGCAAATCGCATACTTAATAGACATTTGGAAAAAAGAAGAGAAAGTACCTGACTTTTTAGATTATTCCCTATTTGTCGTTTTTTTTCCGAAGATGGCTATGGGGCCTATTACTTTCTTAAAGGATGTGGTACCTCAGTTTCAGGACGAAAGCAATCGTTTTTTTAATCTGGATAATTTCTCCAAAGGGCTTTTCATTTTTGCAATAGGAGTCTTTAAAAAAGCGGTTATAGCCGATACTCTCGCAAGTTTTGTCTATTCTGCCTATTACGAGCCGTCTGCTCTTTCTTTTGGTGTTGCATGGCTTGGTTCTCTGGCTTATACATTTCAAATCTTTTTCGATTTTAGCGGATACTCGGATATGGCTATTGGCTTAGGCAAGATGTTCAATATCAATTTGCCTATTAATTTTTATTCACCATACAAATCGAAAAGTATTACAGAATTCTGGAAACGATGGCATATAACTCTGGGACGTTCTTTGGCTGTCCTTGTTTATTTCCCTCTTGGAGGAAACAGAAAGGGGGGGGCTCGCACATGTTTTAACTTATTTATGGTGTTTCTGGTCAGTGGAATATGGCACGGTGCTGCATGGACATTCATTCTATGGGGTATTGCGCATGGAGTAGTCCGCATATTCGAAAAGCTATTTGATAAGCAGATTGAGAAAATACCAACTTTTATACGTGTTTTTTTTACATTTATTTTTGTCAATGCGGCATGGGTACTGTTTAGATCTACAAGCTTAGAGCAGGCTACGGTATTCCTGAAAAAAATGTTCTTGCCGGAAAATATATCTTTTGCTGGTGTATCTGGTCTGGCATTCAATGCGAATATAGCATATCCCGATGTTCTGGCTGTGATATATGTAATATCTATTATTCTAATACTTGCAGCTCTTGTTTTTATTTATCCTAAAAATAGTATTGATAAATACAATGAGTTTCGGCCAACAATAAAGAATGCGGTTGTTACGGCTCTTCTTTTAGCTTTCTCTATTGTTCATTTTTCAAGGGTAGGGGCTTTTATCTATTTCAATTTTTAGGCTATGCAGATATCAAAGAAGAAATATTCATCTAAAAGGTTTATTACTATTTTTTCAATAGTGTTCCTTGTAGCGTTGATGTGCATAGGTTTGATAAGTTATATTGTAGACCCGTTTTTTCAATTCAGGGTAAAACCTGATACCCGATACTTTTTAAATCCTCGCTTTGTAACGGGAGGGCTGGCTAAAAATTATGATTACAATCTTGTCGTTTTGGGCTCTTCAATGACGCAGAATTTTAATCTGAATATTTTGCGAAATATCGATGCAGACAGTAAGCCGGTAAAACTCTCAACCGGAGGTATGAACTGCGTAGAAATGGAATATATTTATTCTTTTATCAAGAAGGAAAGAGTGAAAACTTTTATCATCAACATAGATATTCCTCAATTTAATTCAACTTTTGAAGAAGTCAGATATCCGCAGTACCTGTACGAGAATGGTGTTGTCAATAAGCTTAAATACCTCTACGGATATGAGACATTTGTACGCTTTATACCAATAGATATAGGTCTGACACTTTATCTGAAGGATAAAAGCAATCTTACTCCTAAGTATGATATGAAAACAAATATCGATAATGTGGGTAATACAAGTCTTGATGTGGATTATGGTGCTAATTATGTAAAACAATTATATCTTAGTGGTCAGACGGTTTCGGATCAACCATTGGACGGTATGAAATTGCGTATGCAAATCCGTTTGGATAGCATGTTGGTGAGAATGTCACCTGACAGATATCCGGATGCTGAATATATTTTTGTGATGCCACCATACTCGGCTTTATATTGGTATCATACAAAGCAACAGGGGTACTACAATGAGTTTATGGAGTTTACCCGCTATATAGAACATTCGATAAGTAAATATAATAACGTAAGGATAGCTTTTTTCTTCGATATGGATGAAATTACCGATCTGAATTATTATGCGGATATTACTCATTTTAATACGGTCATATCGGATAAAATATTGGAGAATATCAATAATCAGGCTTATGAACTTAATTCTTTGACCATAGATTATAAATTGCACAGGGTTGATAGTCTGATGAACGTATTTGCAGAGCAGAATAAGGATTGGCTAAAATAAAGAAAGTATGTTTGTTGTAAATGGGAGATATCTAACACAAAAAGCTACAGGAGTACATCGCTATGCTTTTGAAATATGTAATCAGTTACACGAAATGGGGGTGGACTTTCATGTCGCTATACCTAAGGAGATTCATTCTGATTATAAGTTTAAATTCAAAACTGTCAAATGTGGCTCTTTCAATACGCATTTGTGGGAGCAAATATCTTTACCCCGTTATTTGAAAAGTATAGGTAGCCCTCTTCTTATTAGTTTTACAGGATGTGGCCCTTTGAATTATACCAATCAGATAATGACTATCCACGATGTGTCGCACGAGCGTTACCCTGAATGGTTTTCAAAGAATTATTATCGGTTCTATCATTTCATGATGCCCCGTATAGGGCGCAAAGCTCATGCGATATTAACCGTAAGTGAATTTTCCAAAAACGAAATTGTAGATACCTTAGGATTAGACGCAAACAAAATACATATCGTACATAGCAACGTTCCTTTTCGAGATAAGCCTACTAAAGATGAAATATTAAACCATCAGCCCGATCCGAATAGGGAGAGGTATATCATTGCTGTATCGACAATGGATCCTCGAAAAAATTTTATACGACTGGTTGAGGCTTTTGAGAAGATAAATGACAAGTCTGTTAAGTTATACATTATAGGTATGTCGTTTAAGGCGTTCAATACGCCTGATATGCAAAAGCTGATAGGAGAGAATGTGCATCTTCCTGGCTATATCCCTGATGATGCTTTGCAAAAAATGTATCAAGATGCCTTATTGTCTGTGTACCCCTCTTTATATGAAGGATTCGGACTTCCTCCATTAGAATCCATGACGTATGGTTGTCCGGTTATAAATTCAGATATTCCGGCTTTGCGCGAAGTCAGTGGTGATGCCGCTTTGTATGTCGATCCGTATGATGTGAAAGATATCACAATTGGAATAAATAAACTGCTGGAAGACGAGGTCTTAAGACAAAATCTGCGATTGCGAGGTTTGGAACAAATCCAGAACTACTCATGGGAAAAATCGGCTAAGCAAGTATATGAACTAGCTCGGAAGTTTTACTGAAATTGTATTATCAAATGAAGAAGAATAAGGGGTTATTTATAGAATCAAATTACAAACAGATTATTGCTTTATGCTTATTTTCTTTTGTATTTGTATTCTTCTGTTCAAAGTGCTCCCCTCTTTATTTTTTTAATGATTATTGCGACCCTCATATATACTTTTCTGTTGGAAAAGGTCTTTTTAATCATAGGGTTTTATATCAGGATATATTTGATCATAAAGGTCCTCTGATTTTCTTGTTTTATGGTATTGCTTATGAGATATCCAATGCTAATCTTCATGGAGTGTCCTTACTCGAATCATTGTCATTGTTTATCACTCTTTTATATGTTTATAAAACGGGTTTGCTTTTTCTTAGTAAAGAGAAAGCCTTTCTTTTATCTCTGATATTTGCTGTGATTTTATTTATGAGAAGTGGTGACGGCGGATCGGCAGATGAATTTATTGTACCCTTTATTACAATAAGTTTTTACTATTTTATACTATTATATTATAGAGGAGATACCTCTTCAGGAGTTTTGTATAAACATTTTTTTATACATGGACTTCTTTTTGGAGTTGTGTTTTTCATAAAATACACAGCATGTTTAGTTTGGCCTGCTTTACTATTGGGCGTTTTTTATAAACTATATAGGTTGGGGCTATTAAAAACTATTCTGATTTCTTCTCTTTGCTTTTTGGGCGGTTTCCTGTTGATTGGTTTGCCCATAATAGCTTATTTTATATACCATTCAGCGTTACCTGATTTTATATTTGGCTATTTCAAATTTAATATGATATATGCCAGCAGTAGTCTGGGATTTAAGTTCGATACTTTTGCGAATATTGCTGCTAATTTTTATCGTGGGATTAAGCAGCTTAATATTTCATTTCTGATCATTGTTTTCGGATTTATAGCTACTCTATTTTCAAAGAAATTTGTGGATGATAAAGTGTTTAAAATAAGTCTTCTTTTTTCATTCATATTTACCTATTCTATATTAGCATCTAGCCCGGCAGAAATGGGTTATGCATATATTATTTTATTTAGTTTTTCGATATTGGGCTGGATGTCAATTGTGGATTATTTATTCAAAGTTTTGAAAGCGAAAGAGATAAACTCGACGTTGTTTTACTCTGTGTCATTTTTATTGTTTTTAGCAATTGGCTGTTACAATAAAAAGTTATTTAATCAGGATCTTGATATTCTATTAAGAAAAACCGAGTATTCTTACTTTCAAAAAGACTTTGCCAAAATAATAAATGCAAGAGAAAATCCTACTTTAATAGATTTAGGACTTGATAATGGTGTTTTTACTGAAGCTAATCTAGTTCCATCTTTTAAATATTTTTTTCATCCTTTTATCTATGATGAAAAATTCCCTGATATAAGAAATAGTGAAATAGATATTGTTAAAAATCGCAAGTCGATGTTTGTAATAACACGAAATGCCGATTTTCCTTATTTGCAAGAAAACTATGATGTTGTCTCTAAATATGAGTTTTATAACGAAGAAAACCAATTAGAGGGAATTGTATATCTGTTTGAACGAAAAATGTAAATGTTCTTAGAGTAACTGATAGGTGTATTTGAAACCGCATAAAATATACCTTTGTTTTTCTTTCCGTCCAGTTTAATAATCGTACTATTTTTTTATAAAGTTTTGTTATTGTGTAAATGTCGTTGATTAATATCACTAGTATTCCTTTTGCCCAAGAAATGAGCCTTAAAGGATTGTTCAACGATTTTACAATTTCATCAAAATGGATGCGCTTTTCCTTTGAAAATCCCTTAATTTAATCTATTTTTGCAGGGTAATAGAAAAAAGTAATACCATATGGTTATTTTCTATATTTTGCAACTAAAAATTAACTATTCTAAATAACTAAAAACAATTTTGATTTATGAGTTGGTTACTTAATTCTTCTATTGGAAAGAAGCTGATAATGAGTATTACCGGTATCGCTCTTGTTTTGTTTTTGCTGTTCCATGCTGCAATGAATGTTACAGCAGTGTTTTCAGCGGATGCTTACAACACAATTTGCTCTCTTCTTGGAGCTAATTGGTATGCAGTAGCCGGTACTATCGCTTTGGGTGGACTTGTTGCTATCCATTTCATTTATGCTTTGATTCTGACCATTCAGAATCGCAAAGCTCGCGGACACGATGCTTACGCTGTTAATGTGCGTCCTAAAAATGTAGAGTGGGCTTCGCAAAACATGTTTGTTCTAGGGGTGATTGTTATCGGATTTATGGTACTTCACTTTAGCCAATTTTGGTACAAAATGATGTTTGCCGAATTAATGGGACATCACGAAGTTGAATTGGGTGGCAAGCTAGTGTCTCCTCAAGATGGTGCTGCATTTATCCAATACTATTTCAGTCAAGCGTGGGTTGTTGTGGCATATATCGTATGGTATATTGCTTTGTGGTTTCACTTATCTCATGGTTTCTGGAGTGCTATCCAAACTATTGGATGGAACAACCTCGTATGGATGAACCGTTGGAAAGTAGTTTCACAGGTGGTTGCAACTCTTATTTGTTTGGCATTTGCTTTTGTAACCCTCTACTTCTACGCAAGACATTTATTTTGTCCATTTGTATAAGTAGGCAGTGATTATTTTTGTTTAAAGATTAAAGAACAATAGATATGAGTAATATACTAGATCCAAAAAAAGATTCAAAAATACCTGAAGGGCCATTAGCTGAAAAATGGACCAATTACAAGGCTCACCAGAAACTGGTGAATCCTGCTAACAAGAGACGTCTCGATGTTATCGTGGTAGGAACAGGTCTTGCGGGAGCATCAGCCGCTGCATCTCTGGGTGAAATGGGATTCAATGTGTTGAACTTCTGTATTCAGGATTCTCCTCGCCGTGCACACTCGATTGCTGCTCAGGGAGGTATAAATGCTGCAAAGAATTATCAAAACGACGGTGACTCTGTTTACCGTTTATTCTACGATACAATCAAAGGTGGTGACTATCGTGCACGTGAGGCAAACGTACACCGTTTGGCTGAAGTTGCAAATAGCATCATCGACCAATGTGTTGCACAAGGAGTGCCTTTTGCTCGTGAATACGGTGGCTTACTTGATAACCGTTCATTCGGTGGAGCTCAGGTTTCCCGTACTTTCTATGCTAAAGGACAAACAGGACAACAATTACTGTTAGGTGCTTATTCAGCACTTAGCCGCCAGGTGAACAAAGGAAGTGTAAAGCTATATACTCGTTACGAAATGGTTGATGTAGTCCTTATTAAGGATGACAAAGGCGAAGAACGCGCTCGCGGTATTATCGCCCGTAACCTTGTAACAGGGAAAATTGAACGTTTTGCTGCTCATGCGGTGGTTATAGCAACCGGAGGATACGGAAATGCATTTTTCCTTTCTACTAACGCTATGGGGTCGAACGGTTCGTCTGCTATACAGTGCTACAAAAAAGGAGCATATTTTGCAAATCCTTGTTTCGCTCAAATTCACCCTACATGTATTCCTGTACATGGTGAATTCCAGTCGAAACTGACATTGATGTCTGAATCACTTCGTAATGATGGACGTATTTGGGTTCCTAAGAAAAAAGAAGATGCAGAAGCAATTCGTGCAGGTAAATTGAAACCAACTCAAATAAAAGAAGAAGATAGAGATTATTATCTGGAAAGACGTTATCCTGCTTTCGGTAACCTTGTTCCTCGCGACGTGGCTTCGCGTGCGGCAAAAGAAAGGTGTGATGCCGGTTTTGGTGTCGGATCTACAGGTTTAGCTGTTTATCTTGATTTTGCAGATGCAATCAATCGTCTTGGAAAGAGCACGGTAGAAGCTAAATACGGTAACTTATTCCAAATGTATGATAAGATCGTAGATGAGAATCCATATGAGACTCCGATGATGATCTATCCGGCTATTCACTACACAATGGGTGGTATCTGGGTTGACTACGAATTGATGACATCTGTTAAAGGTCTATTTGCGCTGGGTGAAGCGAACTTCTCAGATCATGGTGCTAACCGTTTGGGTGCATCGGCTTTGATGCAAGGATTGGCTGATGGGTATTTCGTATTGCCATATACAATACAGAATTATCTTGCCGATCAGATCTCAATACCTCGTTTCAGTACAGACCTTCCTGAATTTGAGAAGGCAGAATTTGAGGTTAAGGAAAAAGTTGCCAAACTGATGAGCATAAAAGGTAGCCGCTCAGTCGATTCTATACATAAACAGCTTGGACACATTATGTGGGACATGGTTGGTATGGCACGTACTAAAGAATCTTTGGAGAAGGCTATCGAGGAATTGAAAGCTGTGAAAAAAGAATTCTGGTCTAATGTCCGTATTCCGGGAGAAGCGTCTGATCTGAATACAGAACTTGAAAAAGCATTGCGTTTAGCCGACTTTATCGAGATCGGATTATTGATGGCTTATGACGGTCATAATCGCAATGAGTCTTGTGGCGGACACTTCCGCGAAGAATTCCAAACTCCAGAGGGTGAAGCTATGCGTGACGATGAGCATTATTCTTATGTTGCTTGTTGGAAGTATCAGGGCGATAACGATGCTCCTGAACTTATAAAAGAGCCTCTTGATTATGAGTTCGTAGTAAGACAACAAAGAAACTATAAAGCGTAAACGACAATGGAAAAACTAATCAATATAACATTAAAAGTTTGGCGTCAAAGAGGTCCTCAGGAAAAAGGGGCTTTTGAGACACATAAGTTGGATGGCATTTCAACAGAAAGTTCATTCTTGGAAATGCTTGATATCTTAAACGAAAATCTGATCAATGAAGGGAAAGAGCCTGTAGTATTCGACCATGACTGTCGCGAAGGTATTTGCGGTATGTGCAGCTTATACATCAATGGGCATCCTCACGGACCAGATGAAGATATTACAACATGTCAGCTGCATATGCGTAAATTCAAGGATGGCGAAACTATCACAATCGAACCTTGGCGTTCTGCCGGATTCCCTGTTATTCGCGACTTGATGGTAGACCGTATGGCTTTTGATAAGATTATGCAGGCAGGAGGTTATGTCAGTGTAAATACCGGAGGTATACCTGATGCAAATGCAATACCTATTCCTAAGAAAGATGCAGATGAGGCTATGGATGCCGCTTCTTGTATTGGTTGTGGAGCTTGTGTTGCTGCATGTAAGAATGGTTCGGCTATGTTGTTTGTTTCTGCTAAGGTAAGCCAGTTGGCTCTTCTTCCTCAAGGTAGAGTAGAAGCAGCTCGCCGTGCTAAAGCAATGGTTGCAAAAATGGATGAACTTGGTTTCGGTAATTGTACCAATACTCAAGCTTGTGAAGTGCAATGTCCAAAGAATGTGTCTATTGCTAATATTGCTCGCATGAATCGTGAATTTTTGAAAGCAAAAATAAAAGATTAATATAATAATCTTTATAATATGAAAAGAGGCTACCAGATGGTAGCCTTTTTTATTTTGAATCCTTAAGATGTATTATTCGATCCTTTTAAAGAATCTTTTTATATTATAAATATCTGTCGGCTTATCCTTGTCTCTAAACTCATCTTCATCTCTAATTCTTACAGTCTGTTTATTTGTCACAGGATCTGTATATGGTTGCCGTTCTGTAATCCATAAGAACATACCATCATCATTACCTTCAACTTCATAATTGAATAGAAGATGGATAACATCGTCTATAATTATTACCGGCATAGGCTCTGTAGTGATAGTTTGATCTTTATCAGCATCGTAGATAGAATTTACCCCTACCTTTTGTCCTTGATTATTGTAGTAGAATTTGAACCTTGTAATATTGGGTTTGTCTAGCCAGTTTTCTGACATTCCTTTGTTCCGTTGACCGTTTACATATACGTCACAATCATATAATTCCCATGTTCCTACATAGTCATCAAAATTGATAGTAACTTTATTTATATTCGGGTGTACGCCTTGAGCCTTTACTATATTTCGTAAGCGTCTGATATCCGATACCTGATATTCCTGACCTCCTACATTGATAGAATAACTGTAATTAACATACAGTAGTCCCTCGTCTAGTTTTATATTTGTTACATTTTGCTTGGTTGTATATAATGTGTCTCTTCCGTCAAATTCGGTAACAGTAAACACAATATGTCCATTTTCTATCTTGTAAGTACCCTGATCTACAATGTCTAGCAGTGGATTATAGTCGATGAATTTATAGGTTTCATTCTCTTTATAGAATTTTGTACGGAATCCATCCATTTCCGGATCGCGAAATCCCTCATAGGTATATCCGTTGAGGATTATATCTTTTCTGGAATGATATATCTCCCATGTGCCAATGATATCATCCTTGGTGAATGTTGTTGGCGTTGGTGGTATTATATCAGGATCATCTCCGGAGCCACCACAGCTATTAAAGGTAACGAGAAGAGATGAAATAAAAAGTATGTATAGAAGGCGTTTCATAAAATGGGCTAAGCGTTTTGTGTTTGTTTTATTCTGCTGCAAATATACAACAAATTATAAATGTGATTATTATAAATAATCCTCTTTTATTGTTTGTTATATAGAAACGCAAAATTATATGAAATATTGTAAAAAAACTATTTTAGGTGTCTTCTTAGTGATATTTTGTAATCATAGTCATTCTCTCTTGCCAGAAGAATCATTTTTTCTTTTTCCAGAGATATAATTTCATAAGATATGTGATGTGCCTTTCTTGTCTTCGAATTTCCATTGATCAGGTCATAATATACTACAGATATCACACCGTTATCTATTGCATATCTGCCTGCAATACCGAATATTATTATCCCATCATGAACTTCGCCTAAATGGAATGTCATATTCTCTCTGAATATATAGGTATATATGTTTCTCTCCGTTTGCGTTGAGTCTGATTCCGCTATCCACCTGCCAACAATACCGTCTTTGTTTATTATTCGGTTCTGTGAATATAAAGACAGATTACATAGGAGCAATATGATGGTAAGAAACTTTTGCATACTCGTTATGTCGGCTAAAGAGTCTATTCTTTATATCATTTCTGCAATCTCATTCGATTCATATACGTGGAAGCCCACGGTGTTTTTTTGTGCAATCTGAAACATAGCATCTGCTACATCTTTCGATTTTATCGGTCTGTATTTTCTTAATTTTCCGATAAGAAAAATAGAGAGTCCTCTCATTATAAATTCTCCTATTTTTTCACCTAATCTGAATTCTTTTCTGTTTCCGATTAGCAGAGATGGCCGAAATATTGATGTAGATTGAAATGATAATGTTCTCAAGCCCTCTTCGCATTTTCCTTTTGTGCGTAAATAGAAGCTGTTAGATTGAGGATTGGCTCCGATAGATGATATTATAGAAAACTGTTTTACTCCTTTTATTACAGCCGCTTTTGCAAATTGTAAGGGGTAGTGAAGATCCACTTTTTCAAATGCTTCTTGGCTCCCCGCCTGTTTTATAGTGGTACCTAAACAGCAAAACATATCATTGCCTTCTATTAAGTCCTGATATGATTCAGGTTTGTCGAAATCAACAATGTGCTGTATTAATTTAGGATGTGATAGTTTTGATGTATTGCGGACAAAACAGATTACTTTGTCATAAACATCGCTCGAAATCAGCTTTCGTAAAAGGTGATAGCCCGTTAATCCTGTACTGCCTATAATAATTGCTGTTTTTGCCATTTTGGTTTATTTATATTTAGATGAGGTCGACAACCGTTATGCCTGTGCCTCCGAATTGGACGTGCTCGTCTTGAAAATTCTGGACTCCCGAAGCTGTGCGTAAATAATCGCGGATAATTTGTCGCAATGCTCCTGTTCCAGTTCCGTGTAATATGCGTACTCGTGACATGCCAACAAGTACAGCATCATCTATAAAGTACATGACAGCTTGCAGGGCTTCTTCTCCACGCATACCTCGTATGTCGATGTCTTGCTTAAAATTAAGCTTTTTGCTGCGCATATCATCACTGACAGCGGCATTAACTAAAGTGCTTTTTTGATCTCGCTTAATTTGACTTTTGCTGACATATTCCAAAGTTTCGAGTTTGACTGTCGACTTTATCATACCGAATGCAACCGTTGCATTTCCTTTTTGTATATCCAGAACTTGCCCTACTGAAGATTGTCCCTTTATGCGGACATTGTCTCCCGCTGATATAATAGCGGTGTTCTTTTGTTCTTTTACTTGCTTGTCTTTTTGTTTCTTGCTCTTTTCTTTGTCTTTTAGTTTTTGTATTTTTCGGGTAATCTTTTCGTCAGTTAAATTGTCCTCATGTTTTAAAGAGGATTTAAATTCACCAAGAGCTTGTCTCGCCTGTTTTGTTTTTTCTTTTTCAGCCTGAGATTCTTTAATGGCGCGTATCGTATTTTCTATTTTAGCGTTGGCTTCAGATAATATTCTTTCGGCTTCAACTTTTGACTGACGAATGATTTCCTTGCGTTGTTTTTCTATTTCCAACAGGTCGGTTTCGTAGTTTTCCGTTATTTCCTCCAGGCGTTTTTCTTTTTGGCGAACACTTTGTCTTTTTGTTTCCCAGTATCGTTTGTCGCGGACAATGTCTTGCAGGTATTTATCCATATTTATGTAATCACTACCTACAATATCGGAGGCATCGCTTATGACATCTTCGGGCAATCCTATTTTTCGTGCTATTTCTATAGCAAATGAACTTCCCGGATTTCCGATTGACAGAGTAAACAATGGCTGCATAAGGTGTCGGTCATAAAGCATGGCTCCATTTATTACACCTTTATTTTCATTCGCAAAATGTTTTAGATTCTGGTAATGCGTAGTAATTACTCCGAATGCGCTTTTTTCATTGAACCGTTTTAGTAGTGATTCGGCTATAGCTCCGCCAATCTGAGGCTCTGTTCCACCTCCAAACTCATCGATTAGCAGGAGTGTTTTATTGTCACAGTTTCTGACAAAATGTTTCATATTAGTCAGATGCGAACTATATGTACTCAAATCGTTTTCGATAGATTGTTCGTCGCCGATATCAATAAATATATTATCAAATATTCCCACAATCGAATTTTCAGCAAGTGGGATTGGTATGCCGCATTGTACCATGTACTGAAGTAAACCGACCGTTTTTAGGCAGACTGACTTTCCTCCGGCATTAGGTCCCGATATAATTAACAAACGGTTGTCCTCTTCCAACTCAATGTCGAGAGGTACTATCTGTTTATTCTGTTTTCGATGCGAGATAAAGAGAAGCGGATGTTTTGCTCTGTACCATCTTATAAGCTGCTTGTTTTCGATGGGTGGCTTAATGGCCTCAATATCTATGGCAAAAGTAGCTTTGGCTCTGATGAAATCGATAGTGGCTAAGAATTCGTAAGACTGAATGATATCCTGTACCAATGGACGTAAAGTGTTGGTAAAGGCAATCAGTATTTTTATTATCTCGCGCCGTTCTTCGCTTTCTAATTCGCGTATACGATTATTTGCTTCTACTACCTCGGCCGGTTCTATAAAGACAGTCTTTCCTGATGCGGACTCGTCGTGTACAATTCCTTTTATTTTCCGTTTGAATGCAGGTGCAACAGGTATAACCAGTCTGCCGTCGCGCATGGTGGGAGTTACGTCTTTTTCCACCAGCCCTTCGTTTTGTGCTGCGCGTAGAATAGCATTCAGACTACGCGATATGCCCCCGGATATATGAGTTATTTCTTTTCGTATGCGGTTTAATTCAGTAGATGCATTGTCTTTTATTCGTCCAAATTTATCAAGGATACTATCTATATTGCTGATTAGTTGAGGAAATATAGTAACTTCTCCTGCTAGTTTATATAGATATGGATAAGGGGTATTTTCTTCCTCTTCCTTCTTTAGAAAACTTACTATTTCTTTTATTGTTTGTAAAGAACGTCTCAAATCGAACAAGTCGCTTTCGTCTATCCATGTACCTTCGACTTTTATGCCTGCTAAAGATTGTCTAACATCCAGAAAATAGTTAGTAGGAAAGCTGTCCTCTTCTTGTATGATCCTTATAAATTCTTCTGTTTGGGATAGAGATTCTGTTATAAATGTATTATTTGAGGAAAAAGCCATGCTTCCTACTCTTTCTTCACCAAGATTACTCAGGCATTTTGCCACAAGTAATTGGCGTATTTTGTCGAATCCTATTTTGAATTCAAAATTTTCGGGATATATCACTATATTTATTTTAACATGCAAAGATAACCATTTCTTAAAATTATACTCTTATGATTTAAAACATTGCCGTATTTTTTTGATAAAAGAAAAATATAACTAAATTTGTAGCCATTAGGGGAATTATTTGCCTTTTACAAACTATTTGGACTAGCATAAACTAAACATGATAATATTATATACTACTAAAAAATCAAAATAATCATATAGCAATGCATTAGAGAAGTGACTAAGGATTTATTGGGCATTTATTATCCTGCAATGACTTATATCTTTAAATTAACAAGTGTTTTTATCTCAGTATTTTGCTTGCGAAAGTAGATATGTGGGTTTCGTCATTGATTGCTTCTCTTTGCATTGTTTTTTTATTATATATCGAAATACTACTGCTTCCTTTTTTATATTCATTCTAAATAAAGATTGGTTTCTGATAAAAAATACGCATCTTTGTACTCCAATAATATAAATGAAGTATGCTTTTATCTGATCTCAATACCGGGGAAAAAGGTGTTATTGTCCGAGTTAATGGTAGTGGAGCTTTTCGTAAGCGCATTCTTGAAATGGGCTTCATTAAAGGAAAAAAAATTAAGGTTGTTTTAAATGCCCCTCTTAAAGATCCAATCAAATATAAAATAATGGATTATGAGGTGTCTCTTCGTCGTAGCGAGGCGGCTCTTATAGAAGTTGTTTATCCTGACAGTAAAGAAACAGAACACCAACCGGAAAAATCTCCTTTTGATTCCGAGATTATGTATGAGGAAATTCATCAATCGATGAGTCGGCCTGTAGAGGATAAAAAGATTATTAAAGTTGCATTAGTGGGAAATCCTAATGCGGGAAAAACTTCTTTGTTTAATATTGCATCGGGGGCTCATGAACACGTAGGGAACTATGGAGGTGTGACTGTCGATTCTAAAGAAGGGAAATTTAAACATGGAGGATATGTTTTTCGAATAATCGATTTGCCTGGTACTTATTCCTTGTCGGCTTATACTCCTGAGGAGCTATATGTGAGAAAGCATATTGTTGAAGATAGGCCGGATGTTATAATTAATATAGTGGCAGCATCTAATCTTGAGCGGAATCTTTACTTAACTACGGAGTTGATAGACATGGAGGCTCCCGTCGTTATCGCGCTCAATATGTATGATGAATTGCAGGATGCAGGTAGTGAATTTGATTATCAGGCTTTGTCGCAGATGGTGGGGATTCCTATGGTGCCTACTGTTGCAAAGTCCGGAGCTGGTATCGACGATTTGTTTGATGCGGTCATTCGTGTTTATGAAGATAAAGAGCCTGTTGTGAAACGGGTGCATGTATATTATGGGAATACGGTTGAAAATGCCATAAGTAAATTGAAAATCTTGCTGGAAAAGCAAACTGATTGTACACTGTTATTTCCTCGACGTTATATTGCTATTAAATTAATAGAGAAAGATAGGGATATCGAAAGGTATGTTTCCACACTTTCTAATGAAGAAGATTTGCTAGCTTTAAGAGATTCGGAAGTCAAGAATATGGAAGAGACCTTGAAAGAGGATACTGAATCTGTATTGACGAATGCCCGTTATGGATTTGTTGCTGGAGGATTAAAGCAAACATTAAAAGAAAAAACGAATGAGTCTGATGTTACTCGTGTTATAGATGCCATCGTTACAAATAAATATATAGGATTCCCTTTGTTTTTCTTTTTTATGTGGGTTATGTTCGAGTGTACATTCAGGCTGGGAGGTTATCCGATGGAATGGATTGAGTCGGGCGTAACATATATTGGCGATTTGGTGCGTAGTGTTATGTCGGATGGAATGCTCAAGGATTTGATTGTCGATGGCATAATTGGTGGAGTAGGGGGCGTTATTGTCTTTTTACCTAATATATTGATATTATATGCATTTATATCTTTTATGGAAGATTCGGGTTATATGGCTCGGGCTGCCTTTATAATGGATAAGGTTATGCATAAGATGGGATTGCATGGAAAATCCTTTATTCCCTTGGTGATGGGTTTTGGCTGTAATGTGCCTGCTATACTTGCCACTCGTACAATCGAAAGCCGAAACAGTAGAATGGTTACAATGCTTATTAATCCATTTATGTCTTGTAGCGCCCGTTTGCCTGTTTATCTATTGTTTGTGGGGGTTTTCTTTAAATCATATGCCAGTCTAGCTTTGTTTGGATTGTATTTTACGGGTATACTATTGGCTGTTATTTCAGCCAGATTATTTAAGAAATTCTTATTTCCGAAAGAGGATACCCCATTTGTGATGGAATTGCCTCCATATCGGATGCCTACATTAAAAGCTGTGTCGATACATATGTGGGATAAGTCGCAACAATATTTGAAAAAGATGGGTGGGGTTATTCTTATTGCATCTATTATTATTTGGTTTTTAGGTTATTTTCCACAAGATAAAGAACGAGAAGCATTGTTTGATGCAAAAGTTGCCAATGTTGAGCTTCAGTATGAAAATAAGGTTATAGATGAAAGTCAAAAAGACGAGCAGGTAGAGGTGATTGAAGATGAGCGAAATATTGCCCATCAGGAAAATTCGTATATTGGACGGGTCGGTAAAACTATAGAACCGGTAATGAGTCCTTTGGGTTTTGATTGGAAGATAAGTGTTAGCTTGCTTTCGGGGATGGCTGCAAAAGAAGTTGTTGTGAGTACTTTAGGCGTTTTATATACAGGTAACCCCGACAGCCAGGAGACATTGGAGGCCCGGCTGTTAAGTGAGAAGAGGGTTGATGGTACTCCTACTTTTACACCTTTAGTTGTTGTCAGTTTGTTACTTTTTGTCCTCATTTACTTTCCATGTGTCGCAACGATAGCTGCGATAAAGGAGGAGTCTGGTTCGTGGAAGTGGGGTGCTTTTAGTGTGATTTATACTACTCTGTTGGCATGGGTGATTTCATTTTTAGCTTATCAAATTGGATCTTTAATGTGAAAAGTCGGTTTTTCTCTTTTGTTTTCTCTGCTATGTTGTAATATTGTAGCTTTTTTTTATCAAATAAGCACAGTATGTTTCTTTTTGTTTTTATTTGAAAGAGAGTGGTTTAGTTGTTTGTGGGAGTCTCTTTCTCGAATTTTTGCGTTTGTTAAATATGATGCTTATCGCCTCTTTTCTGTGTATATGTTATGTTGTCTTTGATATTTAACATAAATTCTATCTTTTCGTAATTGATTATCTGCTTGGTTGTTGTTTCGATCTTTCAAAATGTCGAATTTTGTATAATTTAATCAAAAGTTTGTTATTTCGTGAAAAATGTCTAATTTTGTATTCATAAAACAAACTGATGCTAAAATGCCTTAAATGAAAGCAATTTGTTAAAATGGAGCATCGGATTGAAAGTTAAACTAACAAAAAGTAGTGTTTGTATGAAGAAAAAAGTAATGTTAATTTTATCCTGCCTTTTATTAAGCGTGGGGTTTATTACTGCGCAAACAACTCGGATCTCAGGTGTTGTGGTAGACAATGCAGGAGAGCCGGTTATTAGTGCGTCGGTTGTAGTTAAAGGAACCACAGTTGGTACGATGACGGACTTAGATGGCAAGTTCTCTATTAATGTGCCTGAAGGAAGAAGTACTCTAGTCTTTACTCTTGTTGGACTAAAGACTCTTGAGGTTAAAGCTTCTTTAAATATGCGTGTTGTTATGGATAACGATGAGGCTCTATTGGATGAGGTTGTCGTTGTGGCTTATGGAACAGCTAAAAGAGAATCATTGACAGGTTCTATTTCGGTTGTAGATTCTAAGAAAATAGAAAAACGTCTCACAACTAGTGTTACTGGAGCCCTTGAAGGATCAGCTCCGGGTGTACAAGTGAACAACACCTATGGGGAGCCGGGTTCTGCACCATCTATTCGTATTCGTGGTGTTGGCTCAATGGTTTCCGGTGCTTCTAATCCATTGTATGTTGTAGATGGTGTTCCTTTTGATGGGAACATTGCAGAATTAAACTCTCATGATATAGAGAGTATGTCTATACTGAAAGATGCTGCTTCTGCTGCTTTATATGGTAATCGTGCGGCTAATGGAGTTGTGTTGATTACGACTAAAAGTGGACGGGGCTCAACCAAACCCACTGTTACTCTGCAGATAAACCAAGGTGTATATAATAGAGGTATCGCTGAATATGAAATGCTTGATGCTGACCCGTGGATGGAGGCTTCGTGGAAGGCTATGAAAAACTATGCCGTAACAGGCTCTATGGGGCTTAGTGAAGATGCAGCAGCAGCTTATGCTACCAAGAACATCATAACCGGTTATGTGCGTCGTAATATCTATGATGGAGCTAACGATGCTTTGTTTGACGCCAACGGAAAATTAACAGCTAAAAGATTAGCAGGTTATGATGACCTTAATTGGACTAAAGATATTGAACGTAATGGTTACCGTCAGGAATACAACCTGTCGGCGAATGCTTCTAATGAGAAACTTAATATTTACTCATCTGTTGGTTATTTGAATGAAAAGGGTTATATTATAGGTACAGGTTACGAGCGTTTTACCGGTCGTATAAATTCAACTTTTACCCCTAATAAGTGGTTTAAAGCTGGAGTGAATTTGAGTGGCTCTACTACTAGAAGAAATTACAACTCTAATGCATCCGGAAGCTTATATGCCAATCCGTTCAGTACTGCCCGCTACATGGCTCCGGTCTATCCGTTGTTTATGCATAAAGCTGACGGTTCCTACGATTTGGATGAGTTTGGAAACAAACAATATGATGTTACTTCTATTTATTTGAGTAATCGTAATATTGCTTACGAGTTGCGTAATGATAGACAAGAAAGCCGTCGTAACGTATTAGGAGGACAAGCTTTTGCTACAATCACTTTGCCTTATGGCTTTTCGGTAACAGTAAAAGGAGATTTGAATAATAGTACTTCTAATAATCTGTCATATCAAAACCCTTATATTGGCGATGGAGCTGCGAACGATGGGCGTTTGACGAGTTCGGCTTACCAATATACGAACTATACGATGCAGCAATTAGTCAATTGGAAACACGTCTATGGAAATATGCATAACATAGATGTAATGTTTGGACATGAAAACTATAGTTGGGAGCGTAAATATACATCAGGTATGAACACGGGCATGGCTGTTGATGGAATTCGTGTTATAAATAATTTCTTAACTAATTCTTATTTTAATGGTTATAACGATGTGGACAGAACCGAGTCTTATTTAGCTCGTGCTCGCTATAATTATGATGAACGTTACTTTGTAGAAGCTTCTTATCGTCGTGACGGTTCTTCTCGTTTTCATCCGGATAATCGCTGGGGAGACTTTTACTCGATGGGTGCCAGCTGGAATATGAAACGTGAATCTTTTATGCAAGACCTTGATTGGTTAAACTTTTTGAAACTTCGCGCTTCTTATGGAGAAGTCGGTAATAATGCCGGAGTAAGCTACTATGGACATCTGGCACTTTATACTATTGATAAAAATGCCGGTGATGCAGCTCTTGTAAAAGCTTCGCTGTCGGCACCAGATATTAAGTGGGAAACAACTCAAACTGTTGATTTTGGTCTAGAAGGTCGTGTGTTTGATCGTTTGAATTTTCAAATCGGTTATTTTGACAAACGTTCCAAAGATTTATTGTTTGAAGTACGTCTTCCTCTTTCTGCCGGTTCTTATCCTTGGGGTTCTTTAATGAATATGACACAATATAGAAACATCGGTATAATGTCTAACCGTGGTTTTGAACTGGCGTTTGATGTGGATGCTGTGAATACACATGACTTGAAATGGAATGTCGGAATAGATGCTACCTTCTTGAAGAATAAGATTATTAAACTGCCCGAAGGAAAAGATATTCTGAATGGTAAGCACAATTTCTCGGAAGGTCATTCCTATTATGATTGGTATACTTATCATTTCGAAGGAGTCGATCAAATGACCGGTCGTTCGCTTTACACCTTAGATACCGAAAAGAAAGCTGCAGCCGTATCAGCAAATGAACTGGTAACTATTAATGGTGTAGATTACACGACAAGTACATCTTTTGGGAAGCGTGATTGGGCCGGTACAGCACTGCCAACAGTGTATGGCTCGGTAAACTCTTCTCTCTCTTGGAAAGGCTTAAGTCTAAGCGTATTATTTACCTATGCTTTGGGGGGGAAGGTTGATGATGGTACTTATGCAAAATTGATGACCACATCAGTTTTGTCATCAGGTAGTGCTTTGCATAAAGATGTTTTGAAGTCATGGGATGGAATACCGAAAGGTATGACCGAGACATCGGCTAATCGGATTGATCCGGATGGGTTGCCCCAATTGGATGTTAATCGGAGTTCATATAATAATGCTGTCAGTGACCGTTGGTTTACTAGCGGTTCTTACTTGGTTTTCAAGAATTTGAATCTGTCATACAATCTGCCGAAGAATTGGATGGACAAGTGCGGGATTGGTGGTTTGACACTAAACGCAGGTATCGAAAACCTTTTCACGTTGACTTCACGTAAAGGTTTAAATCCTCAATACTCGTTTAACGGAGGTTCTGATGATACTTATGTAACTGCCCGAGTTTATAACATAGGACTTACAGCCAGATTCTAAAGAATAGAACATTTAAAAGCAATAAGAAAAGTATGAAAAAATATATTAATAAACTATTTATAGGCGCTTTATTCGCAAGTATGTCATTTTTGGCATCTTCTTGCAGTAGCGACTATCTGGATACAAATCCAACGGATTCGACTGGGGCGGCTGATGCCGTGGGAACAACAGCTAATGCTATGAAGGCATTGAATGGGGTTGCTAAGCTCATGACTACCCAACACTCTAATTTTTCACAAGGTTTTTGTGGTGAAAACAATATTATGATCCAATATGAATCTTATCCAAGCGCAAATTATAATTACAACTATTATGCTGCTGGATGGGCACCAATATTTAATCAGACATTTCATAAGGATACAAACAGAATATATAATGCCTATGCTTGGTATTATTACTATTCTATAATAGGTAGTGCCAACACCATTATTGTGAACATTGATGCTGCAGAAGGTAGTGATAGTGAAAAGGCTTTTATTAAAGCCTCCGCTTTGACATTCCGTGCTTATGCATTTGAAAAACTTGCACATTACTACTGTTGGCGCTGGCAAGATTCTGATAATGGCGCTTCTCAAGGACTTGTTCTTCGTTTAGATGAATCGACCGGCAGTATGCCTTATTCGACATTAGCCGAGACTTATGTTCAGATTTACAAAGATTTAGATGATGCTATTTCTCTTTTTAAAAGTAGTGGTGTAGATCGTCAGGATGACAATGTTTGGATTCCTAATATAAATGTAGCTCATGCAGTTTATGCTCGTGCTGCCCAGACTCAGCAAGACTATAGC
>POVV01000258.1_pt1 | contig 40434 bp, 38 predicted proteins | sample 1560271 | NCBI WGS metagenome assembly POVV01 (sample SAMN08337232, study PRJNA429181) | Bioreactor metagenome, whole genome shotgun sequencing project. | biome: cows' rumen and soil; feature: anaerobic; isolation source: anaerobic chemostat enrichment culture, galacturonate as sole carbon... | reverse complement strand
TGATCAATTTTTCCTAAAGGTGAATCGAACTCCCTTTTAAGGATGTAGGAGGAAAAGAACATGTTAGATGGTAAGATAGCAGTGGTGACCGGAGCCGCCAAAGGAATCGGAAGGGCAATTGCCGTAAAACTGGCAGACCAGGGAGCAACCGTGATTATTAATTATAATGGTTCTGATTCCCAGGCCATGGAAGTAGTGAAGGAGATCGAAGAAAAGGGCGGTAAGGCAGAGGCCGTTCAGTGTAACGTGGCGGAATATGAAAGCGTGGGCGTATTATTAGAAGGTGTGATAAAGAAATACGGAAAGCTGGATATTCTTGTGAACAATGCAGGGATCACACGGGATAATCTGCTGATGAAGATGTCTGAGGAAGATTTTGATGCGGTGATCAATACCAATTTAAAGGGAGTATTCAACTGCATGAAGCACGTTGCCCGCCAGATGATCAAGCAAAAGAGCGGAAGGATCATAAATATTTCCTCTGTTTCCGGCGTGTTAGGCAATGCCGGGCAGGCAAATTACTGTGCAGCCAAGGCTGGTGTTATCGGTATCACCAAGTCTTTTGCCAGAGAGGCCGCAAGCAGAGGAATTACAGTAAATGCAATAGCCCCCGGATTTATCCAGACGGCTATGACAGAGGTTCTGCCGGAATCCGTAAAGGCAGCATCCTTAGAACAGATCCCGATGAAACGTTTTGGAGCAGTAGAAGATATTGCCGGTGTGGCAGCATTTTTGGCATCAGAGGAAGCTGGGTACATCACTGGTCAGGTGATCAGTGTGGATGGCGGAATGGCTATGTAAGCGAGGAGAGATGGTATGAAGAGAAGAGTGGTAGTAACCGGTATGGGCGCCATTACCCCAATCGGGAAAGATGTAGAGAGCTTTTGGAATGGCTTAAAGGAAAATAAGGTGGGGATCGGACCGATCACCCAGTTTGATACAACGGATTATAAAGCAAAACTGGCTGCCGAGGTAAAGGATTTCGATCCAAAGGATTATATGGATGTAAAGGCAGCGAAACGAATGGAACGCTTTGCCCAGTTTGCCGTGGCGGCCTCGAAGGAAGCCCTAGAGACGTCAGGCATTGACATGGAAAAGGAAGACCCTTACCGGGTTGGCGTAAGCGTTGGTTCAGGAATCGGAAGCTTACAGGCCCTGGAGAGGGAGAATAAAAAGCTTCTGGAAAGAGGGCCGGGCCGGGTAAATCCCCTTCTGGTTCCCTTAATGATATCTAATATGGCGGCCGGTAATGTGGGGATCCAGTTCGGATTAAAAGGAAAGTGCATCAATGTGGTAACGGCCTGTGCCACTGGAACCCAATCCATTGGGGAAGCCTTCCGTTCCATCCAGTACGGAGAAGCGGATGTCATGGTGGCGGGAGGAGCAGAAGCCAGCATCACCCCGATCGGCGTGGCAGGATTCACGGCTCTTACGGCACTTACGACTGCCGATGATCCCCTTCGTGCCTCAATCCCATTTGACAAAGACAGAAGCGGCTTTGTCATGGGAGAAGGAGCAGGCGTGGTTATTTTAGAAGAGCTGGAGCACGCGCTCTCAAGGAATGCGGTCATTTATGGTGAAGTGGTTGGTTACGGTTCGACCTGTGATGCATACCACATCACATCTCCTGCAGAGGATGGAAGCGGTGCGGCAAGAGCCATGACCGAGGCCATAAAGGATGCGGGAATTGCTCCTGAGAATATTGATTATGTGAATGCCCATGGTACCAGCACTCATCACAATGACCTGTTTGAGACCCTGGCTATTAAGACTGCCTTAGGCGACCATGCAAAGGATGTAAAGATCAGCTCCACCAAGTCTATGGTGGGTCATCTCTTAGGCGCTGCAGGAGGAATTGAGTTCATTGCCTGTGTAAAATCCATCCGGGATGGCTTTGTTCATGCGACTGCCGGCCTTTTAGAAGAGGGAGAAGGCTGTGATCTGGATTATACCAAAGGGGAAGGGGTTGCCTGTGATGTGACATATGCCATCAGCAATTCCCTTGGATTCGGCGGACATAATGCCAGCATTCTTGTGAAGAAGTTTGAACAATAGGAGGCAGTCTATGGAGATTAATGATATTATCAGGCTGATGCAGGCTGTGAAAGAAAATGAATTAACCAGCTTTCGAATGGAAGAGGGAGATCTAACGATTTCCATTAAGAAAGAAAAAGAAAGAGAAATCGTGACAATATCCGGAAGTCCTGTTGTTCAGACAGAATCGGCAGCAGGTGTTTTTGCCCAGCAGGCGGGTCCCGTGGTCACTCCGGCCGGGAAACTTATGGAAGCGGCAGGAAATGATATCTGTTCAGATAAGCTTGTATCCTCTCCTTTGGTGGGAACCTTTTATAATGCGTCATCTCCTGAAAGTGAACCATTTGTAAAGGTTGGAGATCCGGTTAAGAAGGGGCAGGTCTTAGGAATCATTGAAGCCATGAAGCTGATGAATGAGATTGAGTGTGAATTCGATGGCGTGGTGGATGCCATTTTGATAGGTAATGAAGATGTGGTGGAGTACGGTCAGCCTCTGTTCCGTATCCGGTAAGCAGCTATGAAATCTAAGAGAGGCCCAGAGGCTGGGCCTCTCTTTTAAAAGCAGGAGGGCGCATGATGTTAGGTATTAAGGAGATTCAGGAGATTATTCCTCACAGACACCCGTTTTTACTGGTGGACTGCATCGAGGAGTTTGAGCCTGGTGTAAAAGCAGTTGGATATAAATGTGTGACTTATGATGAGCCCTATTTCCAGGGACATTTTCCAGAGGAACCGGTCATGCCGGGAGTTCTGATCATAGAGGCCCTGGCTCAGGTAGGCGCGGTGGCAATTTTAAGCCTGGAAGATAACAAGGGAAAAATTGCTTACTTTGGCGGCATTGACAGGGCAAAATTCAAGCACAAGGTCATCCCGGGAGAAAGGCTTAAGCTGGAATGTGAGATCATTAAACGCAAAGGTCCTGTAGGTGTGGGAAAGGCCACCGCAACCGTAGACGGGAAGCTGGCTGCCAGTGCGGAACTGACATTTATGATTGGATAGGTGAGGCTCATGTTTGATAAGATTTTAATTGCCAACCGCGGAGAGATCGCGGTACGTATCATAAGGGCCTGCAGGGAAATGGGGATTAAAACGGTTGCCGTTTATTCCGAGGCGGACCGGGAGAGCCTTCACACCCTATTGGCCGATGAGGCGATTTGCATTGGTCCGGCCCCCTCGACCCAGAGCTACTTAAACATGGAGAGGATCCTCACGGCCACCGTAGCAATGAAAGCGGATGCCATTCATCCGGGCTTTGGCTTTCTATCGGAAAATGCAAGGTTTGCGGAACTTTGTGAAAAATGTAACATCGCCTTTATCGGCCCTTCCGCAGCAGTGATAGGGAAGATGGGAAATAAATCTGAAGCCAGAAAGACCATGATGGAAGCAGGGGTCCCCGTGATCCCAGGCGGAAAGGAAGCAGTCCGCCGGGTGGAAGAGGCGAAAGCCATGGCGGAAAAAACCGGTTTTCCTGTTATGATTAAAGCTTCCTCAGGAGGCGGCGGAAAAGGTATGAGGATTTCCAGAAGCCTGGAGGATTTTGAGGCTAATTTTAAGAATGCTCAAATGGAGTCAGTAAAGGGATTTTCCGATGATACCATGTATATTGAAAAATATATTGAAAAGCCAAGGCACATTGAATTTCAAATTATGGCGGATAAGTTTGGGAATGTAGTGCATCTGGGGGAACGTGACTGTTCCATTCAAAGGCGCCATCAAAAGGTGCTTGAAGAATCTCCGTCAGCAGCTATTTCTGAGGAGCTTAGGAACCGAATGGGAGAGATTGCGGTCCGCGCGGCCAAAGCCGTCCACTATGAGAATGCAGGAACCATTGAGTTCCTTTTGGATAAACATAAGAATTATTATTTTATGGAAATGAACACCCGAATCCAGGTGGAGCACCCGGTGACGGAGATGGTAACAGGCTTAGATTTAATCAAGGAGCAGATCCGGATCGCGGCAGGAGAGCCGTTAAGTGTAAGGCAGGAGGATGTAGCCATTACAGGCCATGCCATTGAATGCAGAGTCAATGCAGAAAATCCGGCGAAGAACTTCATGCCCTGTCCGGGCCTTATAAAAAATGTTCATGTGCCCGGAGGCAACGGAGTCCGAATTGACACACACATTTACAACGAATATAAGGTTCCGGCCAATTATGATTCCATGTTAATGAAGATGATCGTCCACGGCAAAGACCGGGAGGAAGCCATCTTAAAGATGAGAAGCGCTCTTGGAGAGCTGATCATCGAGGGGATTGAGACGAATGTGGATTTTCAGTTTGATATCCTGAGTCATGAAGCTTACCGGGATGGAGATGTGGATACGGATTTTATCCCCAAATATTTTCCGGATTATGTCCGGTAGGCAGGTAAAGGAGCAATCTTATGTTAAAAAGCATGTTTAAGAAAACCTATACATTAATAGACAGCAAATACAAGGCTCCTGAAAAAGCAGAGGAACCGGGCATTCCGGAAGGGCTGTGGAGGAAGTGCAATAAATGCTGCCAGCCCATCTATGTGGAGGATGTGAGAAGCAATCATTTCATCTGCCCCAAATGCAAGGGATATTTCCGCCTTCATGCTTACCAGAGGATTGAAATGGCAGCGGATGAGGGTACCTTTGAGGAATGGGATAAGGAGATGGAATTTAAAAATCCCCTTGATTTTCCGGGCTATGATAAGAAGGTCGCGGCGGCCAGGGAAAAAACCGGGCTTTCCGAAGCCATTGTCACCGGCTGCTGTGAAATGAATGGCCAGAAGACAGTGATCGGAGTCTGCGATGCCCGTTTCATCATGAGCAGCATGGGTCATGTGATGGGGGAAAAGATTGCAAGAGCCGTAGAGCGGGCGACGAAGGAGAAGCTTCCGGTGATCATATTTGCATGCTCCGGCGGAGCCAGGATGCAGGAGGGGATCGTATCACTCATGCAGATGGCAAAGACTTCGGCAGCCTTAAAGCGCCATCACAAGGCAGGCCAGCTTTTTATCAGTGTCCTTACAGACCCTACCACAGGCGGGGTGACGGCCAGTTTTGCCATGCTGGGTGACATCATTCTGGCAGAGCCTTTCGCCCTGATCGGTTTTGCAGGCCCCCGGGTAATTGAACAGACCATAGGTCAGAAATTGCCGGAAGGATTCCAGAGAGCGGAATTTTTGCTTGAACATGGCTTCATTGATAAGATCGTACCCAGGGAAGAGATGAAGGAAACCTTGGCTGACATCTTAAGGCTCCACAATTCCCATCGTGGTCAGGGCATTCCTGTGGATAACCGCGCAAAAGCGGAATCAATTGGTGGAAAAAAGAAGGTCCTCCGGCTGAGAAAGAATAAAAGGAGCGCCTGGGATACAGTATTGTTATCCAGAAGCTCGGACCGGCCGGTGGCATCGGATTACATTCATGCGCTGTTTGATGATTTTATGGAGTTTGCCGGGGATCGTTATTATAAAGATGACGGGGCAATTATAGGCGGGATCGCTTCCTTCCATGGAATTCCTGTTACGGTCATCGGACAGGAAAAGGGGAAGAATACAAAGGATAACATCAGGCGCAATTTTGGAATGCCATCACCCGATGGATACCGGAAGGCTCTGCGTCTGATGAAACAGGCGGAAGCCTTTGGCCGTCCGGTCATCTGCTTTGTGGATACGCCGGGAGCCTTCTGCGGCCTGGAGGCCGAGGAAAGGGGCCAGGGTGAGGCCATCGCCAGAAATTTATTTGAAATGGCAGATTTGACCGTGCCGGTTCTTTCCATTGTAATAGGAGAGGGCGGCAGCGGCGGTGCTCTTGCCTTGGCGGTTGGCAATGAAGTCTGGATGATGGAGAACTCCATTTATTCTATCCTGTCTCCCGAGGGCTTTGCTTCTATTTTATATAAGGACAGCAAAAAGGCAAATGACGCGGCCAGGGTCATGAAGATCACGGCCAGGGATTTAATGGAGTTAGGTCTTATAGAGCGGGTGATCTCAGAAGAAGAACCGGCCTGTGCAGATAATCTTGACCGAATTGCAGAAGAAATGGATAAGGCCATGGAAGAATTTTTTGCCTCTTACCTTACCATGACGAAGGAAGAACTTGCAGATCAAAGATATGAAAGATTTAGGAGAATGTAATGGGAACATTAAAACCTTTGATAATAGGAGAGCTGGTGGCAAACCATCCGGTGATCCAGGGCGGTATGGGAGTAGGAATCAGCCTTTCTTCTTTAGCCGGAGCAGTGGCAAAGGCCGGAGGGATCGGAATCATTTCTACGGCTCAGATTGGTTTTCGGGAGCCGGATTTTAAGGAGAATCCATTGGAAGCTAATTTGCGGGCCATTGGACAGGAAATGAAAAAGGCAAGAGAAATCGCGCCGGAGGGCATCATAGGGTTTAACATTATGGTTGCCACGAAAAGTTATGCCAGCTATGTGAAAAAGGCGGTAAAGGCCGGGGCGGATCTAATCATATCCGGAGCCGGGCTTCCTGTAAGCCTGCCGGAATATGTGGCAGAGGCAGCAGAAGAGGCCGGAGTCGCGTTAAAAACAAAGATAGCTCCCATTGTATCAACAGTAAAGTCTGCCATGGTTATCTGCAAGATGTGGGATCGTAAATACCATCAGGCACCTGACCTGGTAGTAGTGGAAGGGCCTCTGGCGGGAGGACACCTGGGATTTTCCAGAGAGGATCTGGTAAACCTTGGGGTGGATACAGAGGATGTGGAAAGCACCTATAAGCAGGCGGAATATGAAGAAGAAGTAAAAGGCATTATCCGCCTGGTCAAGGAATATGGAGATAAGTACAATAAGGTGATCCCGGTCGTGACCGCGGGAGGCATTTATTCCCATGAGGATGTCATGCACCAGCTCTCCCTCGGAGCCGACGGCGTCCAGGTGGCGACCCGGTTTGTTACCACCGAGGAATGTGATGCACCGGAAGCGTTTAAGCAGGCCTATCTTCATGCAAAGAAAGAAGACATCGTCATTACCAAAAGCCCGGTGGGAATGCCGGGAAGGGCTATTAAAAATCCTTTCTTAAAGGCGGTAGGAGAGACTCCTTTCCGTCTGGAGCATTGTTATCAATGTTTGGACAAATGCGACAGGAAGACCATTCCTTATTGTATTACGAAGGCTTTGGTGAATTCTGCAGAAGGGCGGACCGAGGAAGGGCTTGTCTTTTGCGGCAGCAAGGCTCATCTTGCAGCACGGATGGAAACGGTAGAAGAGGTTATGAAAGATCTGGTTGGTGAGAATTGATTCTCGTATGTGCAACGAGCCAGGGTTAAGCTTGCCTGATTTTGGCGGCTGGGATATTTGATTAAAAGGGGCTGCAAAGCTGCCGGTTTGAAGAAACCGGGGGCCGCAGCCTTTTTTCCGGAGTAACAGGCAGATAAGGCTCATTCACAAGTTGAAGTCCGATGGTGTACATTGGAAGAAATCTCCAATTTTAAGTGGTTGCGTGAAAATAGAGGTAGTGCTATAATGGGAAAGATAAAAAATTTTAAGAAGACTAAGAGAGAAATGGAGAGCTGTATGGAAAGCAAGAAAATCATTCAGGTGGAAGAGAAAGTGCCATTTAAGTTGCTGGTGCCTTTAAGTATCCAGCATATGTTCGCAATGTTTGGGGCATCGGTCCTGGTTCCTTTTATATTTGGAATCAACCCGGCAGTTGTACTGTTCATGAATGGAATGGGAACATTATTTTTTATTTTCATAACAAAGGGAAAAGCACCGGCATACCTTGGCTCCAGTTTTGCATTCCTGGCACCGGCAGGAATTGTTATCAGCAAATGGGGCTATAATTATGCCCTGGGCGGGTTTGTTGCTGTGGGGCTTTGCGGTTGTGTTCTGGCACTGATTATATATAAATTCGGTTCAGACTGGATTGATATCGTTCTTCCTCCGGCGGCTATGGGACCGGTTGTGGCACTGATTGGACTTGAGCTTGCTGGAACAGCGGCAGCCAATGCAGGCCTGAAGGATGAAATGATTGATATGAGGAATGTCATTGTATTTCTGGTAACTCTGCTGACAGCGGTACTTGGTTCTGTGGTATTCAGAAAATTCTTATCTGTTATCCCCATTCTGGTTGCAATTATTGTAGGATATGTGACAGCACTTTTATGTGGTGTTGTAGATTTTAGTGAGGTCGGCACCGCAGCATGGCTGTCCTTGCCTAATTTTACAGCACCGAAGTTTAAATGGGAAGCAATTGTCATTATTCTTCCAGTACTTCTGGTCGTAACTTCAGAACATATCGGCCATCAGATCGTAACCAGTAAAATAGTAAATAGAGATTTGATAAAGGATCCCGGATTACATCGCTCTCTGCTGGGAGATTATATATCAACCACGCTTTCCGGCCTTGTAGGTTCTGTACCCACTACCACATATGGGGAAAATATCGGTGTTATGGCTATGACAAAGGTATACAGCGTCTATGTGATCGGGGGAGCGGCAGTTCTTTCTGTTGCCTGCTCGTTTATCGGAAAGATGACTACATTAATCAACACAATTCCAGGGCCGGTAATCGGCGGAATTTCCTTCTTACTGTATGGAATGATCGGAGCCTCAGGCATTCGTATTCTGGTTGATGCACAGGTTGATTATGGAAAATCCAGAAATATGGCCATGACCTCCGTTATCTTTGTAACAGGACTTTCCGGAGTTGCCGTAAAGTTTGGAAGCATCCAGTTATCAGGTATGGTTCTTGCATGTGTAGTAGGCATGCTGATGGGCCTGATGTTCTTTATTCTGGACAAGCTGAATCTTACAAATGACAGGGATCATGCGTAAACGGAATGATTTAAAAAGCTGCGAGGCAACGAAATATCAGTTGCCTCGTATTTTTTTTACTCTGAATTTGTAATAAGGAAAACACATAAGGTCTTTTCAGAGGGAATAAGATGAATTAAGAAAGAACTGAAAGATGTTAAGAAGAGGAAAGAGCAATGCTGAATTATTTATGGGCCTTTATGATGCTGGTGGGAGTCCTTTGGGGGGCTTTCCATGGGAATTTAAACGGGGTGACAGATGGGGCCTTGACCTCTGCAAAGGATGCGGTTATGCTGTGCATCACTATGCTTGGAATCATGTCCTTTTGGAGCGGGATCATGGAGGTTGGACGGAAATCCGGGCTGATCGAACGGATATCCCAGAAAATGAGTCCCATACTCCATTTCCTTTTTCCACGGATCCCGGCTGACCATCCGTCGCTGGAATACATATCAACCAATATCATCGCCAATATCCTGGGGCTTGGCTGGGCCGCTACCCCGGCAGGACTTAAAGCCATGGAGGCCTTAAAGGAGCTGGAAGAGAAACGGCGAAACGGAGAAGTATCCGGAAAGTATGTGGCAAGGCCAGTTCCTGAGGGAACTGCAAATAATGAGATGTGTACCTTTCTTATCATTAATATTTCTTCCCTGCAGTTAATACCGGTTAATATGATCGCTTACAGAAGCCAGTACGGCAGTCCCAATCCAATGGCTGTGGTGGGTCCGGCACTCTTTGCCACGTTCCTGTCTACGATTGTGGGGGTGGCTGCCTGCAAACTGCTGGACCGCTAGGTTAACCTCATAGGGTTAGACAGTCAACAGATGGGAAAGGCAGGATGCACCTATAAGGGTACATCCTGCCTTTCCCATCTGTTGACCAACTTGGCCCTGAGCAGTGGCTGCGTATTCAGACATATAACCGGTACAATACGGAACCGACCGTTATGACTGCCCCTATGATGGATATCACACGGTAAATCTTAACGGATTCAAGGTCGTGCCTGTCTTTATGCATGTACACGATTCCTGCAATCAGCACACCGATTCCTACGGTTAAAAACAGAGCAAACAAAATTAATTCTTTCACTATTTTTTCCTCCATTTCAAAAGTAATGATGAATTGATAATAACGGCAACCGAACCTACATTATGAACAAGAGCGCCTACCACGGGACTTAGTATTCCGGTAATTGCCAGCGCGATCGCGGCAAAGTTGAGTATCATGGATGCCGCAAGATTCATGTTGATGGTGCGCATGGTTTTTTTAGATAACATCAGCAGGTGGGGGATTTCCCGTATATCATCACCCACAAGGGCAATATCGGCCGCTTCGATTGCAATATCGCTTCCTATGCCGCCCATTGCGATACCGATTTGGGCAGTCTTTAAGGCGGGGGCATCATTGATCCCGTCGCCAACCATACAGACAAGCTCCCCATTTTCCTGAAATCGCCTGATTGCGTTCAGCTTATCTTCCGGCAGGCAATTGGATTGTATGTCACTAATTCCCGCGATTTTTGCTATGTGATCAGCAGCTTGCGGTGAATCACCGGTAAGCAAAACAGTGTTTACACCAGCGGCTCCTATCCCTTTTATAACCTCGGCGGCATCGGGACGAATCGTATCGGAGAGTGCAATCAGGCCAAACACATTCTCTTCATCCATAGCATAGATGATGGTACTTCCCTCAGCTTTGAGGCATTCCCCGCTTTCGAGCAAGCTGTCAGGAATGGTGAGGCCATTGTCCTTTACAAGGGCTTCATTTCCGGCAAAAAACGGATGTCCGTCTACCAGGGCAGATACACCACGCCCCGCCAAAAGCTGAAACGAATCCGGATCAGCAGGCAGTTTCCCGTATGTATCTTTATAGCTTGCCACAATCGCCTTTCCCAGTGGATGCTCCGACCTCAATTCCGAAGCTGCGGCAACCTGGAATAATTGTTCATCGGTCATCATAGAAGAACAGCTTTGAACCTTTACGACGGAGGGCTTCCCGTATGTAAGCGTACCTGTTTTGTCAAAGGCAATACGCTTTACTTTTGCCAATCGTTCCAGCGCGTCTCCCTGACTGACAAGAATCCCGTATTTTGTGGCATTGCCGATACCAGCCATGATTGCGGTGGGTGTGGCTAAAACCAACGCACAAGGGCAAAAAACAACTAAAATGGTAACGCTGCGAATCATCTCACCTGTTGCAAACCATGTAATTGCGGCGGCGGCAAGGGCGATAACCACAATCCATGTAGCCCATCGGTCTGCGATTCCAACAATTTTAGCTTTTCCAGCGTCCGCTGACGCTACAAGGTGAATCATGCGTTGCAGTGAGCTATCCTCACCAACCTTTTGCGCCTGCATGTCGAAGGTTCCAAACTGATTGACGGTTCCGCTCTTTACCTCATCGCCTTCCCCTTTGTCAACAGGGAGCGATTCTCCTGTCATCACGGACTGGTCAACGGAAGTTTGTCCTTTCATAATAATGCCGTCCACAGGAATTGTTTCGCCCGCCAATACACGCAGGATATCGTTAACCTTGACCTGCTGGGCGGGGAGGGTAATTTCTTCGCCGTTCCGTACTACCCTTGCCGTGGCAGGAGTTAAATGCACAAGCTTTTCAATTCCAGCCCGGGCTTTGGCAACCGTCCGTTCTTCTAAAAAAGCGCCAATTGTCATAATAAAGGCAACTTCGCCAGCCGCAAAGATTTCACCAATCATAACCGAAGCAATGAGGGCGATAGATACCAATACATCTGCCTTAATATCAAGCTCCGCAACAAGTCCGGTAATTGCGCCTTTTACGATGGGAATGCCACAAAGCAGGAGGGCAGCCCATGCTGCATTAACGGGCAATGAACCAATGTCAAAGAAACTGACGATTAATGAAATAGCCGAAAGGCAGAGAAACAATATTGGCCGCTTTTCGCTATCTTTAAAAAATGCTGACAAATACATCACTCCTTTTTATACTTATGGGGGTATACGTATATACATCAAGAGTATACCCCCATAGGTATACTCTTGTCAATAAAAAAGCAACCGAAATTCGGTTGCTGATTCTCAGATACATATTCTTTTAGCTCATACGGGAAAAGTGCTCAATAGCCTTTGCAAATTCTTCTATCGTTTTATCGGCATCCCCATGTTCGATCCCTTCTCTTACACAATGATTTAAGTGTCCTTCCAGAATCACTTGTCCGACCTTATGCAAAGCGCCTTTAGCCGCATTGACCTGAATGAGTATATCCTCACATGAAATGTCCTCGTCTATCATTTTATCGATCGCCTTGATTTGACCCATGATTTTATTTAACCGACGATGCAGATTATCTGCATCCATACACTGGCGCATTCTTTCACCTCCTTATACCTATAGGGGTATAAAAAAAGAATATCATACTTGGCCCGCTACGTCAATCCAATGGCATTGTGACCTTGGCCGAAAGAAGAAAAATAAATTAACCCGGAGTGAACGCGTTTCAATGCTTTCATTCCGGGCCGCTTGTTTTATGTATGCTGCAAATTCTAAATTTCCTCTTAGTTCAGAAGTCTTTTGCGTATTTGGCTATATAGGGATGCCAGAGTGTTCCAGAAATCCGTTTAACAGTTCCTCTAAGATATGACCACTATTTCTTGCTGCGCCACCACGTCTCCGGTAATGCCAAACGCTTTCAACACTGGTACATCTTCTGCCAGGGAGAGGATCAAATAGCTGGCAAAAGGATCATAGGCCAACCGGATATCCTCTTTTGAGGGTCTGGCTGGAGTAGATGGGTGAGAATGGAAATTCCCAAGGGGAAGCCAACCGTTCGCGCGCATATCCTTGATCGCGGAGAGATGCTCTTTGGGGTCAATGGAGAAATGCTCCGGGCTTTGATCGGGATTGGAAAGCAGATAGACCTTTTGAATCGTCTTATTGTCGCTTTCCATAGTACCTGCAATCAATCCACAGGCTTCGTTGGGAAGGCCCTCCCTGGCGTGTTCCACCATTAATTTAATATCAGTTTCTTTTATCGTAAGCTTCATTTTAAGTCACACACCGCCTGTTCATAATCAAAGGGAGCCAAAATAGAGGGAGATTCTCCGCATACCTCGCAGCCCGAGCGCTTTGGAAGTTTGATTTTACGAAATGTCATGGACAGCGCATCATAGGTCAGGAGAGCGCCGGTCAGGAGTTCACCCTTACCAATGATATATTTGATCGCCTCCATTGCCTGAAGAGAACCGATGACTCCGCCCATGGTACCAATCACACCGGCCTGTCTGCAGGTGGGAACTGCATCCGGTGGAGGAGGATTCTTAAAAACGCAGCGATAGCAGGGGCCCTGCCCCGGTACATAGGTCATCAGCTGTCCTTTGAACCGGATGATACCGGCATGGGAAAAAGGCTTCTTCGCCAGTACACAGGCATCATTTATCAGAAACTTAGCGGGGAAATTATCGGTTCCATCGATGATAAAATCATAATCGGCAATCAGATCCATAACATTGTCTGCCGTCACAAACGTACGGTAGGTTTTGACAGTCACGTCAGGGTTGATGGCCAGGATGCTTTCTTTGGCTGACTGTACTTTGGCTTTGCCCACATCGGGTGTGCTGTGGATGACCTGCCGCTGAAGGTTGGAAAGATCCACCTCGTCAGCATCGGCTACACCGATGGTTCCCACACCCGCAGCGGCTAAATACAGCGCACAAGGAGCGCCCAGCCCGCCGGCTCCGATGATCAGTACCTTGGAATCCAGAAGCTTTTTCTGTCCCTTTACACCTACCTCGGAGAGGAGGATGTGCCGGGAATACCGTTCCAATTGCTCATTGGTAAATGCCATCTCTCTGCCCTCCCCCCATAAAGTATAAAAACTCCACGCTGGCACCGTCGTGCAGCTGTGTTTCATCGAAAGCATCTCCGGAAATAAACTCATCGTCAACAGATACAGTGGCATATTGGGGTGTCTCTATCTGCTCTATTTCAATCAGCTGTGCCACAGTCAGGCCGTCAGCGTATTCTTTTCTATTACCTGCTACAGTTAGTATCATTTCGTTTCCTCCAAAATTTTGTCGATATGCTAAGGGAAGATAGTTGTTGTCATCGATCTTGTAGATTATATATCAGCTATTCTCCAACCTTTCGCACGATCAGGTTATAGGTTCCGTCTTCATTATCTGTCAGGCGCAAAATTTGATGCCCCTCTTCCTTTACACTGCGGGGAACATTCTGCACCGGTTCGCCGTCGTTTAAACGAATGGACAGGATCTGTCCTTCGTCTAACTCCTCAAGTGCCACTTTTACTTTGACAAAGGTGACCGGACAGACAACGTCTGTGATGTCCAGTTTCTCATTTATATCAAAATCAGCCATTATAAGCAGCCTCCATTTCGCGTTTAAATTCGTCCCAGCCAGTGCGTTCAATGGCAACCCGGAATCGTTCGCTGGGTTTTGCATTCCTGTTGAAAAAATCAAGTGCTGCATCGGTTACACGGAATAAGGTTTCCTTGTCTCGGATGATGGGCAAAAATTGTTGTCCCCTGGCAATTAAGTTGCCGAATGTCCCCCCGAAGGAAACCAGATATCCCGGCTCGCCTTTCCAGGCGTCAAAGGGACAGGATTTGACGCAGCGGCCGCAGTTGCTGCATTTATCACGATCCAGGAGAATTTTGCCGTCTGCTTGGGTGAGAGCGCCTTCCCGGCAGGCTTTGGTACATACACCGCACAGGGTGCAAGCCTCTTGAATCCATTCCACTGTATAGCCGCCCTTTACGCCCAGATCATTTTCCTCCGCCTTGAGGCAGTTGTTCATGCAGCCGGTCACCCCAAACTTGAATTTATGAGGCAGTTCCCGTCCAAAATAGCGGTCGGAAATTTCTACCGCAAGGGGATAAGTATCAATGCACCCGGATGGGCAAATGGCGTTGCCTTGGCAGGCTGTAACAGTTCGCACGCGGGGGCCGCAAACGCCGGTGTTCACGCCGCCATCTTCCAGCTCTACTTTGACTGTATCCACATCATCCAGCTTAATAAAAGGAATCTCTATGCCTTGACGGGAAGTAAGATGGACATGCCCATCGCCGTATTTCTCGCTGATTGCGGCGATCACGGCCAGCTGAGCAGCTGTCAGATTGCCGCCCACTACCTTTAGCCGTAAGGAGAAATGGTTTTTCTGTACCTGACGCATAAATCCGCCGTTTTTCAATTCTTTATAGTTAACCGCCATAATGATCCCCGCTTTCATATATTTTTGAAATTGCCTGTGCAAAATCTTCTTTTAAATCTTCAATATCTTCCAGCCCAACGCTGACACGGATCAGGTCGTCATATACGCCCGCGTTTTGTTTTGTCTCTTCACTTGCATGGTTGTAAATGGTGGAGGCAGGATGAATCACCAGTGTGCGTACATCTCCGATGTTGGTTGCGATACGAACGTATTTCAGCGCATTAATCATGATAAATGCGTTTTCCTTCGACCCTGTGCGGAGCGTTATAATCGCGCCGCCTGCACCGTTTTCCATCTGGCTGTCGATGAGCGGGTTATAAATGCTGCTCTTTAAGCCGGGATAATTAACATGCACGCCAGGCAGATTTTCCAGAAACCCAGCAAGTTCCAGCGCGTTTTGGCAAAGCCTCTCCATACGCAGTCCCAGTGTTTCCAGCCCTATACAGTTCAAATATGCGTTTTGCGGAGCGAGACAGGAGCCGAAGTTACGCCAGATATCCTGCCTCAACCGGGCGGTATATGCAAACCTGGCAAACTTTTTGTATTTTGCAAGCATCGGGAATTTATCGAAATCCCAAGTAAATCTACCGCCGTCTACAATAACGCCGGAGATGGCGTTACCACTGCCGTTGATGTATTTGGAAGAGGAGTGCACCACAATCTGTGCGCCGTAATCAAGCGGCCGGATCAGCGCCGGAGTGGCGGTAGTGCTGTCAATGATCAGCGGTATTCCGTGCCGTTCGGTAATTTGGGCAACTGACCGGATATCTACCACATCCAGTTTTGGATTTCCGATCAGTTCAGCAAAGACGGCGCGGGTGCGGGGGGTAATGGCACGTTCAATTTCCTCTGCCGTAACATTCCCGACAAAACGTGTGGTGATTCCGAAAGCCTCTAAGTCATTGAGAAGATCCAGCGTTCCGCCAAACAGGCCGCTGCCGGCTATAATTTCATCTCCTGCTTTTAGGATATTCAAAAGCGCCATGCTGACCGCCGCCATACCGGAGGCACAGGAGACCGCATCAAGGCCGCCTTCCAGAACCGCAATTCTCTTTTCAAAAGCCGAAATTGTCGGGTTTGATATACGTGTATAGGCAAACCCAGAGGCTGTATTCGCAAAAACCTTTTCCAGTTTTTCGGCCGATTCCTGGGAAAAGGCGGACACCTGATACACAGGGGGAAGTGTTGCGCCCTGTGTATCAGGAGGAAATGCTCCGTGTAAAAGCCTGGTATTAAATTTCATAAGCATCCTCCCAAATCAGCACGCGGCGGTATTTTCCAAAATCACGGGGCAGTTCTCCCTCTGTCTGAATGCCGTTGGTATCAATCAGCGGCGTCTTTTCATCACGAGCACCGAATCCCACAAAAACTCCCTGACGAATGCGTGCAAACTCCTGGTCATAGGGCAGATCAAAATCAAGTGGATAGTCAAACCGATCGGTTTTCAAAGGAAGAGCATCTCCCACTTTATATACCGCCGGATCAGGGCTATGTCGCAGCACAGCATGAATGCCCGGATGGTAATAAAAGTAATCAAACAGCCGAATGGCCAGCTTTTTTTCTCCATCCCACAGGAGGATATCCTCTTGTTTTTGCTCGTCTGTCTCTTCAATGACGCCGCAGGCGGTCGTAGCGTGCCTCACTCTGTCTATTAATATCAACTCGCCCATGCTTTTATGCCGTTTGAATTTATCCAATACAATAGGTTCTGACAATGAGAGTTCGCAGCGCAGTATTTCGTTCTTGCCCACTGATTCGGCGGGCAGCAATGCGCCGTTGTTTATATCCACTTTATGCTGGATACCCGTCACAACGGCCGGGCTTAGCTTAGTCCCCAGTTTGAGTAAATATTCCTTCCCGGGAATCAGCTTTTCTTCATCCATCCATAGAAGCGTGGCAACAAAGGTCCTTTCCAGCCTGAGACCTGCGTCTTTAACCAGTACACAGCCACGTGAGACATCCACTTCCCGGTCAAGCTGAATGGTGACCGGCTGACCTACAGACGACGCTGCCGCAATTTTCCCGGCAATGGAAATGGATTTTACGAGAGCATGTTCTCCGCTTGGCAAGGCCGTCAACTGATCGCCAACGGATACCCGGCCTGCCTCCACCTGCCCCTGAAACCCTCGAAAGCTATGGTCGGGACGGCAAACCCGCTGAACTGGCATATAAAAGCCATCCTCCTGCTGTTCATCAGAAATATCCACTGTTTCCAGATGGGAGAGCAGTGTTTTTCCTTGATACCACGGCATGTTTTCCGAATGTCTGGTGACATTGTCTCCTTCTGTTGCTGAAACTGGGATGATGACCACATGTTCCAGTGACAATTCCTCGCACAGAGTTACGATATCTTCCGATATCTCGTTGAATTTTTTCCTGCTATAGGAAATTAGATCCATTTTGTTGACGGCAAAAACGAAAAAACGTATCCCCATCAAAGAACAGATCCTGGTATGCCGGCGGGTTTGCGCCAGCACGCCCTGGGAGGCGTCTACCAGAATGACCGAGAGCTCCGCAAAAGAGGCGCCCACTGCCATATTCCGGGTATACTCTTCGTGGCCCGGCGTGTCGGCTACGATAAAGCTCCGGGCATTGGTTGTAAAGTAACGGTAAGCAACATCAATTGTGATTCCCTGCTCACGTTCCGCCATCAGACCATCTAACAGCAGAGAATAGTCGATTGCGCCGCCCCTGCTTCCCACCTGGCTATCCAGAATCAGTGCCTGCTCCTGATCCGCATAAAGCAGCTTTGAGTCGTATAGGATATGCCCGATCAAGGTGGATTTACCGTCGTCCACACTGCCGCAGGTAATAAACTTCAAAAGTCCGTTTTCTGTACTGCCCATTAAAAATACCCCTCCCGTTTCCGGCGTTCCATGCTTCCGGCCGCCTCCTTATCAATGACCCGGCTGGTGCGTTCACTTGTGGCCGAGGCCAGCGTCTCATTGATTACTGCATCCAGTGTATCGGCTTCGGATTCCACTCCGCCGGTGAGCGGGTAGCAGCCGAGTGTGCGAAAGCGGACTTTTTTGAGCTGCGGAACTTCTCCCGGACTTAAACGCATCCGGTCATCGTCTACCATGATAATGTTTCCATCCCGATAAACAACAGGACGTTCCTTTGCAAAATACAATGGCACAATGTCTATATTTTCCCGACGGATATATTGCCAGATATCCTTCTCTGTCCAATTGGAAATGGGGAAGACGCGCATGCTTTCACATTTACCAATCTGCGTATTGTATAATTTCCACATCTCGGGGCGCTGATTTTTGGGATCCCATGCGTGGTATTCGTTCCGGAAAGAGAAGATCCGCTCCTTTGCCCGGGATTTTTCCTCATCCCGCCGCCCACCGCCAAAGGCAGCCGTGAACTGATATTTGGTGAGCGCGTCTTTGAGCGCCTGTGTCTTCATAATATCGGTGTATGCTGCGCCGTGGTCAAAGGGATTAATTCCCTGCGCGATCGCTTCTTCGTTTCGGTAGACCAGCATGTTGATGCCCAGTTCCTTTGCGCGCCGGTCACGAAATGTGATCATTTCACGAAATTTCCAGCTGGTGTCGATATGCAGGAATGGGAAAGGCGGCTTTTCCGGGTAGAAAGCCTTCAGGGCCAGATGAAGCATTACCGACGAATCCTTTCCAATAGAGTAAAGCATCACCGGACGTTCGCACTCGGCGGCTACCTCACGAAAAATATAGATCGCCTCAGCTTCCAATTGATCTAAATGTGTCAGAGACATGGGGATCTCTCCTCTCTTGATATAATCAGTTTTCTTACGGATAAATTGTTCGCTTACCTGTGTCACAAAAAAACGGGTAAAAGCGTTTAGTATTTGTTGGCGCTGCGGCTGTCTACCGTCAGCGTTTTTGTGCTGCCATCCGGTTTTATGAGTGTCCAGTGCAGCTGGGTACCGGTTCGCTGGATGGTAAACCGGCCGCCCAGCCCGCCCATATCTTCGCCCAGATAGAGCGCAATGGCCTGTACCGGACATTCCTTGAGACAGGAAGCGCAGCCCCAGCAACGCTCCGGCCGTAAAATTTCCGCCTTTCCCCGTTGCAGGTGAATCAGGCTGCCGGGACAGACGCCGCGGCACCGGCCGCATCCAATACATTGCTCTGACCTTATTTCAATGCTCATAAGCTTCTCCCTCCCCAACAAGCGGCCGGATGAGAATCTTCAAATTGCCGTTCTCAAGCCTGGAATTGACATAGCATTCCATTTCGGAACTGATGTCAGGGTAATCGGTGTTTTCTGCAAAGCTGTGCCAACGGGTCTCCCGGCGGGCTGCCAAATGGGCGATCACTGACCGGCAGAGGATTAATCGTTCGCGCAGCTCCAGAATGTATACAAGTTCTTGCATATCCGATGCTGACAGAGCGTTTGCCTGTCTTTGGATCTCCTGAACCTTTCCATCGGCAATGCGGAGAGAGTCTTCCGAAAACCGGTAGTCGGAGCCAATACCTCCAGCGTATTGATCCATGACGGACTGCATTTTTTCTTCCAACTCGTCTGTGGTAACACTGGCTTTTTCCTGGCTTAGAAATTGCTCCAGCCAGAGTTTTTTTTCGCGGACCTGCCCGGCGTCCGGCAGCGCCGCCTCTTGGCTTATGTAAGAAATCGCTGCATTTGCTGCGATTTCCCCTTCTGCAAATGCACCGGTTACATACTTCTGCGGACACCCTCCGGCCACATCTCCGGCAGCAAACAGCCCCTTTATGGTAGTTTCTCGATTGGTATCCACCCAATAGCCGCTGGCCGTGTGTCCTCCGACGATATAGGGTTCGGTTCCTTCAATTTCTACATTCTTAATGCGGGGTGTTTCACCGCTTTCCAGCCATCTTAGAGTCTGACTTGGCGCCATGTTGAGATATGCTTTCTGTAAATCCTCATCCTGTTCTGCTGTGATCCCCATGGTACGCAGGGTGCATGGACCGCGGCCTTCCCGGTTTTCTGTCACCGTTCCATGCAGGCGCTGAGAGGTGGTCAATCCATATTTCTGTTCATAAATCTCTCCCAGTGAATTGATCTGCTTTGCACCAACACCCTGAGCCAGCGTTCCTGTAGGTGCAATCGTATCTTTGCAGCGCAGGGCGATAAAACGCATTTCTAAAGTGGTCATCTCAGCACCTGATAAAATCCCCATGGCATACCCGGCGCCGGTATTGAAGGGCGGATACCACATTTTGTGCCGGGAAAATCCGGGGTGGTTGGGGCGGTACAAGCCTGCCGCGCCGCCGGTGGCGCAGAGTACTGCTTTGGCCGTAAGGACGTACAGTACCGGCTCATCTATGCTGACAGCATAGGCGCCCTGAATGCGATTATCCTTCACAAGATACTCAAACACGTTAACGCGGTTCATCACTGTAATCCCCGGTTTCTTTGATACGGCATCAGCTAGAATCGGTTTTATGTTTTCTCCGTTTATTTTAATATTACGATTGCCGCGTATGGTATACCCGCCTTGTTCATCCTTGAGTATCGTAAGTCCCAATCCCTCCAGTTTTTGCGCTGTCCGGTTCAGTCTTTCAGCCATTGTCAGAAGTAAGTCACCGCGCACAATTCCTTGTGCGTCGTTACGGGCGTAATCCACATAATCCTGAGGCGTTTTTCCCGGTACGATATATGCGTTGATTGCGTTGACTCCTGCGGCCAGGCAGCCGCTGCGCCGTATATCCGCTTTATCGGTAATCAGTATACGGCCGCAGCTTTGTTCACTGAATGTCAAGGCAGCATAGCACCCTGCCGTGCCGCCGCCAATGATCAAAAAATCTGTTTCTAAATATTCCGTACGAAGAATCTTATTTACCTGTTCCATGAAATCACCTACTTTATCTATGGGAAATATATGATATGACTCATTTTAACTGTTCTAAAGATGAAAATCCAGAGCAAATTACGCAATCGTTACACAAGAAAATCAGTAAAATCATGGCATAAGCTTACGCAAACGTTACACAAAATTTATCTTGATTTTTAATATTGAATTGTATATCATACTAAACATATAGATATAATATGTTAAAGAAGGGGGGGGGAACAGCATGACATTAAAAGAAGTTGCAGCGCTCGCCGGGGTTTCTGTGTCCACCGTTTCCAGAATTATCAATTCAGCGGACGGGAGTTTCGCCCGTAAGGAGACCCAAGACCGGGTATGGGCTGTCATCAAGGAAACAGGTTATATGCCAAACCAGAGTGCGAGGAATTTGAAAAGGGGGAAAACCGGGGTACAGCAAATACCGGCCGGAACGTTTGCCTGCATTTTAGGGAGAGCGAAGACTTTGGATGATAACCCCTTTTTTGCTCAGCTTGCACAAGTCATTGAACAGCAGGCGATGGAACGCAACTATCCTGTACGGCTCTCTTATTCAGTTCTTGATATCAAAATGATCCCTACCCTTGAAAAAATTGAATCAGCAAATGTGGATGGCGCTATTGTGCTGGGACGGTTCAGTGAGGCAGCAACAGCATTCCTGGAGTGTCATTACAAAAATATAGTTTATGTAGGACGGAATTTAATTCATGCGGAATGGGATCAGGTGATCTGTGATGGCTATGAGGCGACACAAATGGCCATAGAACACCTTGTAACCTATGGTCACCGGAGGATTGGCTATATCGGTGAAACAGGCGATGAAATACGATACCAGGCGTATCGTGATATGGTTTGTAAATGCGGACTGGAAGACAATCGGCGTTTGGTTTGCAATGTCCCTCACACTGGCGAGGGGGGATACCGGGGGGCGGATCTGCTTTTGCACGGGGGAGCTGGGTTGCCCACCGCAGTCTTTTGCGCAGCTGATGTGTCAGCCATTGCTGCCTTGCGCCGTTTCAGAGAAGCGAGAATCAAAGTCCCGGAGCAGCTTTCCATAATCAGTATGGACAATATTGAATTATCCAGCTATGTTACTCCCATGCTGACAACTGTAGGCATGCCAATTGCTGAAATTGGAAGCATGGCGGTGCAGCTGCTGATCAGCCGCATTCACAAACAACATCGGCTTCCACTGAAACTATACCTGCCCAATAAGTTGATGCGGCGGGAAAGCGTATTCAATATAAATGAAGGAATGTATATATGAAAAACAAATTACGATCGGATGTCCTGCTTGTCGGTTTCGGTGATTCGGCAGTTTTAGAGGACGAGGTGAGAGTCCTGTTTCCCGGCAGCCGGGTCTTTTCTGCACGGACAGTACAGGCAGGGCTGAATCAGCTGGAGTCAGACAATATTTTTGTTCAGCCGGTACATTTATTGCCGGGTTTCGAATATGAGAAGCTGCTTGCTGCAATTTCCTGTTACACGAAAAATATTGAGGTCGGTAAGCCTCTTCTGTATTCCGGGGAGGCAATTACATGTTTTGCAGAGATTCTCCATAATGAATACGGGGGTAAGCCAACGCTGTTTGCGGGGCATGGTTCCAGTCATCCTGACGGCAAAGCTGTGTATACGAGTCTCTTGGAAGCATTGCAAAAGGTAGGATTTTCACAGGCTTCGGTTGCTGTTTTAGAGGGCCAGCCCAATCTGGACGTATCGGTGCGGTTTTTCCTGCAAAACGCGTACTCCAATATCACGCTTGTCCCTCTGACTCTAACGGCCGGTAAGCATATGCGGGAAGATATTCTGGGGAACCATGAGTCAAGCATGGAAAGACGGCTTATATCGGATGGTTTTATGGTAAAGCCTGTCCATCACTGTTTGCTTACGCTTTCCGCTATCCGGCAGATGTTCCTGCAAAATATTGCGGAATGATTTGATCAGGGTGAGTGGTATATCTATAATATTGACATTCCAGGCCGAACGGAATATCATAGATATCATATCAATTTACTATATTGTACTGGGAGGTTATAAAGATGTCTAGAATTGCAAACAGTTTAACTGAGTTAATCGGGAAAACGCCACTGTTGAAGCTGAACCGATATGTGCAGCAGAAGGAGCTTTCAGCTGTGCTGCTTGGCAAGCTCGAATATTATAACCCGGCGGGGAGTGTTAAAGACCGTATTGCCTGGGCAATGATTCGCGATGCAGAGGAGAGCGGCAAGTTAAAGCCCGGCTCTGTTATCATTGAACCAACCAGTGGCAATACCGGCATTGGACTGGCGGCTGTTGCGGCAGCCAGCGGGTACCGTATTATACTGACGATGCCAGAGATCATGAGTGTAGAGCGCCGTAAGCTGCTCGCCGCATATGGCGCTGAGGTAGTGCTGACCGAGGGTGCGAAGGGTATGAGGGGAGCAATCGTTAAGGCGCAGGAATTAGCGGAAAAGACACCAAATTCCTTCATTCCCGGGCAGTTTGTCAACCCTGCAAATCCACAGGTGCATCGGGAAACGACTGGACCGGAAATATGGGAAGATACTGATGGTAAGGTTGATATTGTGGTGGCCGGTATCGGCACTGGAGGCACCATCACCGGAGTGGGTGAATATCTGAAGAAGAAGAATTCTGCCTTGCAGGTGATTGCGGTAGAGCCGGCAGATTCCCCTGTTCTTTCCGAAGGTCGCCCCGGCCCACACAAAATTCAGGGCATTGGCGCAGGCTTTATACCAGAGACCCTGGATACTTCTGTCTATGATGAAGTAATTACGGTGAAAAACGAAGACGCTTTTCAAGCGGGACGGGAAATTGCACATACCGAAGGACTTCTGGTCGGCATCTCCTCCGGTGCCGCATTATGGGCGGCAACAGAAGTTGCCAGACGTCCGGAAAACGAAGATAAGGTTATTGTAGTTATTCTCCCGGATAATGGTGAGCGATATCTTTCCACAGCTCTCTTTGAAAATTGAAAATTGTTTTAAAAAGGAACCGTCAATTATGATGGTTCTTTTTTTTATTTGTGAATCGAAAACCACTGGCACAAGTACAGATGGTTAGACTTGAAGCAATAAAAGCAAACGTTTGCTTAATTTCCCGTTGCAGAAATTGAATCTGATTCGTATAATACATAGTAAACATATTTGTTTTGTATGTAATTGGAACGGGGGTGAAACTAATGCGTAAAAAATCTGCTCTGCGTATGATTGTGTATTGCCGATGTTATAAACTTTGTCAGTTTGCCGCTGGTAAAACCTGTGGCATGGAAGATCGAATGTGATTTCAGATTTAAAAAAACAAGATGCAGCATAAAAATATCGTGGTGAAATGAGGTATTTCAATTATGAAACGTAAAAATATATTTTCCAGGAAGGTCTTAGGGCCGGCCATCCTACTAGTTTCTGTCCTTGGTGTTTTGACGGGATGCTCTGGTAAGGATGTCTCTTCTAACGCTGATAGTACAGCCCCTGAAACGATATCTATTACAAATGTCTCCTACGACCCTACCCGCGAGTTATATGAGCAATATAACAAGCTCTTCCAAACCTATTGGGAGCAGAAAGCAGGGCAAACAGTGGAAATCACTCAGTCACACGGCGGATCAGGAAAGCAGGCACGATCAGTGTTGGAGGGCAACGAGGCCGACGTGGTGACACTGGCCCTGGAGGGCGATGTGGATGAACTGCGTACAGCCGGGCTGATTGAAGACGGCTGGGTAAAAGAATTTCCAAAGGACAGCGCCCCCTATACTTCCACAATTGTTTTCCTGGTGAGAGAAGGTAATCCGAAAAACATTCAGGATTGGGATGACCTTGTCGGGACTGGTGTTGAAGTCATCACTCCGGATCCTAAAAGCTCCGGCGGTGCCCGGTGGAACTTTTTGGCTGCCTGGGCCTTCTCCGATAAAACATATGGCGGGGACGAAACAAAAAACAGAGAGTTTTTACAAGCGCTTTACGCCAATGTGTCGGTACTGGATTCCGGCGCTCGCGGAGCAACCACTACATTTGTAGAGAACAAAAAAGGGGATGTGCTGTTAGCATGGGAAAACGAGGCGTTTCTTTCAGTGGAAGAGCATCCCGGTGAATTTGAGATTATTACTCCCAGTTTAAGCATTCTGGCGCAGCCGTCAGTTGCAGTGGTAGACGTCAATGCCGAAAAACATGGAACGACGGAGATTGCCAAAGCTTACCTTGACTATCTCTATTCAGACGAGGCACAGCGGTTGGAAGGAGAAAATTATTATCGTCCTTCGAATCCTGACATCCTTAAAGAATATGGCGATACCTTTGATCTCAATATCCAGCTGGTCAATATCAACGATGACTTTGGAGGGTGGGCCTCTGCCAGAGAGAAATTTTTTACCGACGGAGCAATTTTTGATCAGATTTATCAGAAGTAACACGGTTGTAATCGCCGGGTGCAGGGGGAATTAGGAATTATGGGTAATTTTGAAAAAACTTTTTTAAAACGGAAAAGCAGAGTGATACCAGGATTTGGCCTTTCCATCGGTATCACGATCACGATGCTCAGTCTGGTTGTGCTAATCCCTTTGTTTTCTGTATTCTTGCTTCTTTCCGATTCTACGTTCAGCGACTTTTTGAAAGTGATTACTGATAAACAAACCGTAGCGGCCTATATGGTCAGTCTCAGCTGCTCTGCGATTGCCGCTGTCGTTAATGTAGTGTTCGGCATTCTGCTGGCCTGGATTCTAACTCGTTATCAATTTCCTATGCGACGGGTATTGGATGGCTTGATTGAACTGCCTTTCGCGCTGCCCACCGCTGTGGCAGGAATTGCGCTGACCACGTTATATTCTGAACAGGGCTGGATCGGTAAATTGTTTGCGAAAATTGGAGTGGAAATTTCCTATTCGAAAATTGGGATTGTGATTGCTATGATTTTTATCGGAATTCCATTTGTGGTACGCTCCATTCAGCCCGTTCTGGAAAAGCTGGACCCACAGTATGAGGAAGCGGCACAGGCTTTAGGAGCCAGCCGCTCCTATACTTTCTTTAAAGTAGTACTTCCTGAAATTCTGCCGGCTGCTCTGACTGGTTTTGGCCTTGCGTTTGCCAGGTCCATCGGTGAATACGGCAGCGTGGTGTTTATCGCAGGAAATATCCCCTACGAAACACAGATCGTACCGCTCATCATCATGAATAAGCTGGAACAGTTCAACTATCCGGCTGCAACATCAATTGCTTTCGTAATGGTGGTATTTGCGTTTCTGCTCCTGTTCGGTATCAACCTGATTCAGGCGCGTATTCAAAAAATTGCAAGGGGGTAAGAGCGAATGAAAGAGAAAATCATAAAATGGCTTTTGATTTTACTTGGAGCGGCGTTTCTGGGCATCATGCTTGTATTGCCCCTTGCCACCGTGTTGGTATATGCATTGCGTCAAGGCTATGAGGTGTTCTTCCAGGCCGTCACAGATGACTATACAGTGAAAGCACTAAAGCTGACGCTGCTTACTACTGTCATTTCTGTCGCTGTGAATACACTATTTGGTATCTTTGCGGCCTGGGCTATTTCTAAATTCCAATACCGGGGAAAGCAGGCGTTGACTACGCTGATCGATATTCCATTCTCTATTTCCCCCATCATCGCGGGGTTGGTGTTTATTCTGGTATTCGGGCGAATTGGTTGGGCATACCCTCTGCTGGAAGCATGGAATATCAAAATTGTATTTGCCGTACCTGGAATTGTATTAGCAACGATTTTTGTTACCTTCCCTTTTGTTTCCCGTGAGCTGATTCCCTTGATGCAGGCACAGGGCAGCGATGAGGAAGAAGCCGCTGCCCTGATGGGTGCGAAGGGGCTGCGGATTTTTCGCAAGGTTACCTTTCCGCATATCAAATGGGGACTCTTGTACGGCATAATTCTCTGCACAGCACGCGCTCTGGGCGAGTTTGGGGCGGTGTCGGTGGTATCCGGTCATCTGAGGGGTAAGACAAATACATTGCCACTGCATGTGGAAATTCTGTTCAATGAATTTAAACTGACTGCGGCGTTTGCCGTTTCCTCCATTTTGGTGTTGATTGCGGTATTGATCCTGATCCTGCGCAACATTGTGGAGTACCGTGTCAAACGGGAAGAGAGGTAGAGCCTATGTATGTACAGCTAAAAAATATCAATAAAAAGTTCGGTTCTTATCAGGCAGCGGAAGACATCAGTTTTTCCATTGAAAAAGGAAAGCTGATAGGGTTGCTGGGTCCCTCAGGGAGCGGGAAAACAACTATTTTACGTATGATTGCGGGACTGGAAGCACCGGATAGCGGTGATATTTTTATCGATGGTCAGTGTGTAAACGATCTTCCTGCCAGCAAACGCGGTATCGGCTTTGTATTTCAAAATTACGCCCTTTTTCGTTATATGACGGTTTTTGATAATATTGCATTTGGCCTGGAGGTACAGAAAAAAGATAAGGCGTATACCAAACAGCGAGTAAACGAACTCATCGAGCTTATCGGGCTAAAAGGGTTGGAAAACCGCCATCCTCATCAACTTTCAGGAGGGCAGAAGCAGCGTGTGGCTTTTGCCAGGGCGCTTGCACCGAACCCTCATCTGCTGCTGCTTGATGAACCCTTTGCCGCTATTGATGCTAAGGTTCGCAAAGAATTGCGTACATGGCTGAGAGAGACTATAAATAAGGTTGGAATCACCAGTATCTTTGTTACCCACGATCAGGAGGAGGCAGTCGAGGTAGCGGATGAAATCATTATCACGAATACAGGCCATATTGAACAAATTGGGTCACCGGTGGAGATCTATAAAAATCCGGCTACACCTTTTGCTGCGAGATTTATTGGTGAATCCATTATTGTAGAGGATTACAGCAGGCTCAGTGGTTTTGAATTTGAAGAAGGCTATGAAAAAGCCGTTTTTCGTCCTGAATTTATAAGGGTAACAAGGCCGGAAAAAGAGGTCTACCCACACGCTTCTCAACGTGCAATCGTGGAAGACAGCTTTTTTCGCGGCAATATGTTAGAGTTGAGATTAAATGTCGGTGGGATAAAGCTGGTTGCATACCGTTCCTTAGAAGATGAATTTCTCACTGTCGGGGAAGAAGTCAGTGTACTGATTTACCGTCTATATCTTTACAATGACACACAGGTACGCCTGGCGGAAAACAGATCTTTTCAGCCCAGTGATATATTTACCATCTGACAGTTCAGTATTTAAAATACTATTTATTTATGAATTCTGTTCTTGCCATGGTATGCGTCAGTGATATGTATCTTTTCTGTTATTAGCTCATTATGGAGGCGATAAGATGAACCTTCTTTTAAAGTCGGGCACCCTGTACCGGACAGACAATAAGGCTGCCGGTCCGGCATTGGCCAACATCCACAACCGTTTGTTCGGTTTAGAAAAGCAAATCATTGCAGGAGAAAAGCAATTCCTTACCCAAATCCAGACGAAGACTCTCACAGGGGAGCGAATTCCTGGTGCCGGCTCCAGGCAATACCTGCTGAAAAATTCTGACGGCGAGATTCTGTTATCCGGCGTTCCAAGATATGCGGACGAAAACGACCCCTCCATTGTGGGGCAGGGGCAGTTTATCTACAGGATGCCACGGGTAAGTTCCGTTGAACTCATGTTTCAGGATCGGAGCGGACTTCTTCGAATGATCAACAGTCAAAATTACCGTTTGACCGACCCCTCTGGTAAAGTGATTCTCACTCTCCTGCACAGGGGAATCTTTTCTGGTGGCTGGAATCTTGACGCAGCGGAGGAGTTTCATCCCGAGTTTTTGTGCGGCATCTTTATATTTTGCCGGTATATGGAGCAGGAGAACGAATTACTTATTGTATAACGGCACAGACAGTAGTGCCTGCAGAATGGCAATCGCCGTACAAATAACCTTAGCATGGCGCGGAGGGAGTTTGAGGGGTAATCGATATGAGAATACCAAACTTAAAAGTCATGAAAAAAGAACATATAGAACAAAACGAAAAAGTGCTGCGAAACTTTCCTGGTACATTCAAGGTTAGTTTTGCGGTTTTCAGAATATGTATTATGCGAATGGAATTTATTTAAACAGGGGATTTATTGTGAATATGAAGAATACTGATAAAGTGCGTTTCCAGGACATGGGACCGCGCTTTATTCGTTTCTGTATAAAATCAATAAACTAACTTCAGAAAACCTGGAATTTCGTAAAGAACTCGAACTATTAAAAAAATTCCAAGCCTTCATGAAGAAAAAGAATACATAAGATTTCATTATATCAAAGAGCATCAAGAAGGCTTGCAAAACCTTAAATGTACCAAGAGCTGGTTATTATAAATTCTTAAATCATAATCAAGGTGTTGGCTCAGCAAGGCCGGAACGTTAATCGGAAGCGAAATTCCAGGCTTATGCGGCTTATGGATCTTAACCCAAAAGCCGCTCTGTTATTTACTGTAATCCTTCTTTGTATTGCTTCAATGCTTCCGCAAGCTGGTCAGGACAGGACGTGGGCCTGAAACCGCACTGGATCCCTTCCAGTCTTCTAATGGCTTCATCTACATCCATGCCTTCCACCAGCCGGGCCACGCCCTGGGTGTTGCCGGAGCAGCCGCCTACAAACTGAACCTGAACCAGCTTGTTATCCTCAACTTCAAAATTAATCTCTTGTGAACAGACGCCGTGTGTTTTATATTTCAACTTAAATTCCTCCAATTAGTAAAATCTCATTATAACGGATTATAAAATTATAGGAAATCCGGGCTTGGTTGTCAATAGTTCTTTGCATACCCGGAGATATTAAAAGCACGAATGGATGAATTTACATAAAAAACGAAAAATCATCCCACTAATTCAAAAATCAGCGGCATTGTAGCTGGATTGGGCATGTTGTATAATTTGAATGTAATGAAATGGTTAATAATGACCATTATCACAATATTAATGGGAGGTTTACCTATGAGAAGATTAACAGTTTTTATGACGGTGGCAGCTTTGATGGCAGCGGCATTGAGCGGATGTTCAACATCCAACCAGAAGGCACCAGAACCGGCAGCAACCACAGCACCAGAGACATCTGCTGAAAAGGCGGGCGCAGCAAACACTTCTTCAGCATCCGGAACAGAGGAGTATGGGGTGAAACCGAGAAAGATTACAGACCGTAAGATAAAACTTGGCCTGATTCCGGTTACAATGAATACCGCCTATACAATGACAATCAACGGTGCAAAGAGACAGATTGCAGAAAACGGTGATCAGATTGAACTGATTGTTCAGGCTCCATCAAGCAATGCAAGCACAATCACAGAGCAGGGCAATATCATGGAGACTATGATTCAACAGGGCGTTGATGCCATCGCGCTTGCAACAGAGTCTGATGAGTCCATGCTTCCCTATTTACGTGAGGCTGCAGAAGCTGATGTCCCGGTATTTCTGTTTAACATGACGGAAATCAATGAACAGAATGTCTACTATGTATCAAGTATTGGCTACGATCAGGAAAATGCAGGATTTGAGATCGGTAAATGGATCAATGATAACCTTGGAGAAGAGGCCCAGAAAATTGCGATTTTGGAAGGATATGCCGGTATTGTAAATACAAAGCGTATGGATGGATTTCAGTCCGCCATTGCAGGCAATACCAATCTTAAAATCGTAGCTTCTCAGACTGCTGACTGGACAAGAGAAAAAGGACAGAGCGTAACAGAAAGCATCCTGACTTCCAATCCTGATATCACAGTTCTTTATGGGCCATATGACGAAATGGTACTTGGCGGTCTGACTGTAATCAAAGAGAGAAATCTTCTGGATCAGGTTGCAGTAATTGGTTTTGGCTGTACAAAGGATGGCATTGCAGCAATCGAAGCAGGTGAAATGCAGGCAACCATTGATGTGGGAGAATATGGTACAGGTTTTGATATCGTTAACGCAGTTACAGCTTTTTGCATCAACGGCAGAGAAGTTGAAAAGGTGATCAACAGACCTTCCACGGTTTATGATAAGAACAATTTAGATGAAATTGACAGAGCTATTTTCGAATAATTAATGGAAAAAGGCTGTGGTAGCTGATTCCATCAACTCCACAGCCTTTTGATAAACGGATTGGCATAAAAGAGGAAGAGGTTAATATGGCAAACAAAAAGATGTATGTGATTAGCGGTGGCATGATCCGTTGTGATATGGCCAATATGGTATGTATGCCGGCTATGGGAAATGCACGGGAGCATGAAGTGAATAGTATCTGGGCGTATTCCCCTATTACCTGCATGCTCATAGAAAATGAAGATGGCCTTGTCCTGTTTGATACCGGATGTCATCCGAATGCCATGACAGACAGATGGGATGAGGGAAATAAGCTGAGAACTCCCGTTACGATCGGTGAGAAGGATGGCGTTCTTGCAGCATTGAACATGCTGGGATATCAACCGTCTGATGTAAAGTATGTGGTCCTGTCGCATCTGCATGAGGATCATGCAGGCTGCCTGGAATTTTTTCCACAGTCAGAAATCATTGTCAGTGACAGGGAATTAACCCAGAGTATGCGTTTATTTGCATTGCGTGGTGATATGGGGGGATATATTAGAAATGATATGAAAGCCTGGCTGGAACAGGAACCGAACTGGAGTCTGATAGAGAATGACGAAGAAGAACGTGAGCTTTTAAATGGGATCAGAATCATCAATTTTGGACCAGGACATACCTTTGGTATGATGGGTCTTCTGGTTACGTTAAAAGAGGAAGGAAATTTCCTTCTTGTTTCAGATTGTGTCAATACTGCAGCAAACTACGGGCCGCCGATTCGTTTTCCAGGACTGGCCTATGATACCATAGGCTATAAAAAGACGGTAGAAAAGATTCACCGGTTGGCAAAGCAATACCATGCGAAGGTGTTGTTCGGGCACGATATTGATCAGTATAAGCAATTGAAATTTGTTCCGAAATGTTATTCTTGATAAGGAGGCATCAGAGGTGAAAGAAACAGTACTGGAAATGAAAGATATTTACAAATCCTTTGGGCCGGTAGAAGTCTTAAAGGGTGTGGACCTTACTCTTCACAAAGGAGAAGTACTTGGACTGATTGGTGAAAATGGTGCCGGTAAATCGACGCTGATCAAGATTCTGTGCGGTATTCATAAGGCAACCTCAGGGGAAATCGCTCTAAATGGCAAGACCGTGGAAATTCCCAATGCAGAGGAGGCACAGAAGCTTGGGATCAGTACGATTTATCAGGAGCTAAGTGTGATCCCCGATTTAAATGTGGTGCAGAATATTTTCTTAAATCGTGAACTGACAGGGCGAAACAGCCTTGTAGCCAAGTTGAAATATAAAGAAATGAAAGAAATAGCAGATGATATTCTTCACAGTCAGCTGGATATGCAGATGAATACCGAGGCATTGCTGCGATATGTACCGCTGGCACAGAAACAGCTGGTTGAGATTGCCAGAACGGTATATGCCAATGCCCAGCTCATTATTATGGATGAACCGACGGCGTCTTTGCAGGCTGCAGAGCGGGACAAGCTGTTCCAGGTGATCCGGGCATTGAAAGAAAAAGGCCATTCCATTATTTTCATTTCTCATCATCTGGATGAGCTTATGGAAATCTGTGATACAATCACGGTCCTGCGGGATGGGCAGAAAGTTGATGAGGGACCGGTGTCTCAATTCAGCATTGATCGGATCATATCAAATATGGTCGGAAAAGAACTGAAGAACAAATATCCGAAGCAGGAAGCTGAATTAAAAGAAGTATTGATGCAGGCAGAACATATTTCCGATGGTAAGGTATTTAAAGACGTTTCCTTCCAGCTGCGCCGTGGTGAGATACTGGGGATCGTAGGTGTGGAAGGCTGTGGAAAAAATGAAGTGATCCGTACGATTTTTGGAGAAAGACCTTTGACTTCCGGTACAATCAAAGTTGACGGAAAGAACTATTACAACAACATTTCCAAAGCAATTGGAGCGGGAATTGCTTTCTTGCCGGCGGAACGTAAGATAGATGGCTTGTTCTTAAAACAGGATCTTGCATGGAATACTTCAATTGCAGCACTTGGTAAGATCAGCAGATACCGTACGCTGAAAAAGTCTGCGGAAAATAAGATTACGGATCAATATATTAAGCAGCTGAGAATAAAATGCAGCAACCGTTCACAGAAAATATCATCCTTAAGCGGCGGCAATCAGCAGAAAGTTATGCTGTCCAGATGGCTGATGACCGATGCAGATATTCTGCTGCTGGAAGAACCTACACGGGGGATCGATGTTAATGCGAAAACAGAGGTATATGAAATTATTGGGCAATGTGTTCGGAATGAGAAGGCTGTCATTGTAGTATCTTCTGAGGAAGAGGAAGTACTAGGAATCTGTGATCAAATTCTGGTTATGAAAAACGGCAGTGTGAAAGCTTTGTTGGATGCAAAAAACACAACAACAGAAGAAATTAAGCATTATTCAGTCTAGCAGATAGGCAAGGAATAAAACAAAAATGAATGACAGGATGAGGAGAAAAAGAGTGAAAATGAAAGCAAAATTTAGGCCGACTTGAACCAAGGGGTTCGAATCCCCGCCTAAAAAATATTAAGTTAATAACATCATATATCGTTGCATTTGACTAATAGCGAAGGATCATAGCCTTGTGATTCAAGATAGGCAAAAACATTCGCATCATTAAGGACTACCCGTTGCTGATTAAAATGCGGATCCATCAATTCCGTATAATCAACTGGGTTAAATGGCTGCGTTTCCTGGACCATGTAGTAAATGCAGACCATCATCATTCTGGCAATTGCGATAATGGCTTTCTTGTGACCTCGTCGTTTCTTGATGCGTCCATACTTGATTGCAAAATAAGGCTTCTTCTTACTTTTAATAGCAGAAAGAGAGCACTGTACCATTAAAGGCTTTAAATAAGAGCCGGCTTTTGCAATTCGTATAGATTTCTTTTTTTCGGCGGACTCATTATTGGAAGGGGAAAGTCCACACCAGGAACAAAGGTGTTTGGCATCATCAAAAATATCCATGTTCACACCGATTTCAGAAAGGATTATTGCTGCACTGATTTCAGTCATACCAGGCATTTCGGAGATGAGTTTGACGAAATGCCGATAAGGTTTAATACGAACATACAGCTCCACTTCAGTCTGTGTAATCATCCCTTCCAGATATTCGAGATGAGCTCTGGCAATTTTCAGTTTCTTAGCCTGATCGGTTTCGGTATGATAGCCGGAAATAGCGGCAAAGATTTCATCAGAACTGGCTTTCGTATTCTTACGAATCAACTTGCGAACAGCTTTGTCACTAATGGTATCGGCAGTGTTTTCCAGCAGATAGGACATGATTTCAGTGGCGGTTTTGACGAATGGATCAGAAAAGACACTGCCAATACCAACATTAGAAACAGTCATGCAGTTTTGAATCCGATTCTTTTCAGAGGATTTCATACAGACGAGTTTAAAACGATAGCGGGCCAATTCACGGAGTTGGCGGAAATCTTTTGGTGGAATAAAGGAACCTTTGACCAAGTCGAATTTATACAGGTCAGCAATCCAACGGGAATCCTTTTTGTCAGTCTTTTTACCTTTGATGGCCCTGACATACTTGGGGTGTGTAAGACACACGTCCATATCAGCTTCCAGATAATTAAAAATAGGAATCCAGTACTTACCAGTGGATTCCATGCAGACATGATAGCAGTCATTTTCAATTAGCCAGTCGTGAAATTTTTGGATGTCAGAATTGATGGTAGAAAAGGTTCTTTAAACGCCACAGCAGATGGGGTATTGAAGTTTGAGCAAAATATCACCACCTTAAAAAAGATAGGAATAGCAACATTGACTGTCAACCTGCGACTAAATAAACATGGTTTATTACCAATGATAAGAGTCTGGGCTCTAAGTCCCACTTGTTTGTGCTTGAAAGGTTGACGGCACATTTAAGAATGCGGGGTAGAAAATATCATTCGCCACTCCTCCTCCCGTGCTCTGTAGTGTATTGCTATCCCATATAAGAATTATAAATCAAAGAGTGGAGGCACACAACATTTTTTCATTACTTGTTTGTGTCTTGAGCGAAGCGAAAGGAATGGTAAAAAGAATGAAGAATAATAAAGTGCTGAACAGGATTATGAATGTGGATGGAATCGGTATTATTTTTGTATACCTCGCAGTCTTTATCACATTGAGCATTGCCTGTCCGAATTTTTTGAAGTTTTCAAACATAATGGTTGGTATCAGACAGGCGGTTTATACGGCAATCGTAGGCTTTGCAATGACATTTGTGATCTCCCTTGGAGGCATTGATTTATCGGTAGGCTCTACGGTGGGTGCATCAGGAATGATACTTGCAGCAATGATTCTTGGAGGGTATAATATTTATCTGGCGATTCTTGTTGTTATCATCCTTGGTGCATTGGTTGGCCTGATTAATGGTATACTTGTTACCAAGCTTAGAATGGCATATTTTATCGCAACACTCGGTACGATGAGTGCCCTGAGAGGTTTGATTTATGTTTATACAAAGGGGATCCCGTTATATGGCCTGAAATATCCGGAAATTCAGTTTTTCGGCCAGGGTTATCTCGGACCGATCCCAGTGCCGATCATCATTACACTCCTGATTCTGGGAATCAGCTGTTATCTGTTTTACAAAACAAAGTTCGGCCGTTATACCGTTTCTATCGGAAGTAATGAAGAGGCGGCAAAGCTTGTTGGTATCAATGTGGATAAGATCAAAATACTGGTCTTCGTTCTAAGTGGCGTATTTTGTGCAATTGCAGGTATCATCCTGGCTTCCAGAAGTGAAGCGGCTATTCCGACAGCAGGCAATGCCTATGAGATGGATGCGATTGCAGCTACAGTAATTGGCGGAACGAGTATGTCCGGAGGAAAAGGTAATATGTTCGGAACCGCATTGGGAGCGATTCTTATGGCAACGATCAAGAATGGATTAAGTCTTTTGAATGTCAATACCTTTTGGCATCAGGTGGTAATCGGATTGTTCATTCTGTTTGCAGTAGCACTGGACGGATTTGCAACAAAGAAAGCAGAAAAAGAATAAAACTTAAAATTGGAGGGCAAGTTGCTGAAAATTTTGATTGTTGACGATGAAGTGGGCATTATCCAGTTGATAAAGAAATTGATTTCAACGGAAATTGCCTGTGAGATCGTTGGAGAGACAACAGATGGAATGAACGCCTTATCAATGATAGAAGCAATACGGCCAGACATTGTGATAACTGATATCAGAATGCCTGGCCTAAATGGCATTGAATTGATTCGGGCGACACGAAAAACGAACATACCTGTGGAATTTATTATTATCAGTGGATATAAGGACTTCTTCTATGCTCAGAACGCAGTCAAATATGGTGCGGCAGATTATCTGCTCAAACCAATCAAGGCAGATGAATTAAATGGGGCATTACGGAGAATCGGTGAAAAGCAAGGAGAAACTGAAAAATTAAAGAGTAAGATTGCGGATATGGAAAGTGCCATTGCCCAAAACCGCATCATGAAGAGAAAATCATTTCTGGCATCCAGGATCCGGCAGCTGACAGAAGCAGCTGCGGCAGCTCCGGAAAAAGAACCAGGTGGTTTTGAAGAAGTATTCCATGTGGAAAAGGGTATGTTTGCAGTACTGATACTAAAGTTGGATTTTGACGAACGAGTGGAAGAAGACTTTCTGATGAAGAATCTGGAGGTTCTGGGTGATAAATATTACCGCTCCATCTTTGACCTTTGTATTGATGAAGAATCTTACAGTAAGGGCAGCCGTTATTATCTTCTGTTTCATGCCAAAGAACAGCAGATGGATGAAATCATTGGCCGGGTCAAAACGTTAATGAAGGACAGAATTACACAATATAACATGTATCGTTTTAACGCGGCAATCGGCAGCATCGTAACGTCCGCAGATCAGATTGATTATGCTTTTTCAAGTGCAGATTATGCGATTATGCAGCGTTTTCAGGCGGGAAGCGGGAAGCTGATCGTATATGATAAAGCAGAAAGCAGCCTGGTAAAAGCCAGAATTCCTGAGGACATCGGGCAGAATATGGACCGGGTGTTATATAGCCTTGATGTTTCAGCGTTTGATGAGCTGTTCAGGAAAATATATACTGAAGTATGCAGTCAGTACCATAATGATGGGTATTTCATCAGAAATTTTATGATAGAGAGCGTTTGTTATGTTGAGCAGCGCCTGCATACAGATGAAGAGCCGGCAGATGAGCAAAGTCTTAGAAATTACAGAGATATGGTTGCAGGAAAAGTTGATTTCAGCTGTTCTGTTGAGGAAATATACAGCACCTGCCTGAAATGTGCAGTGGAACTCATGGAACAGGCGAAGCAGGAACGGAAAGAGGGAATCAGCCGTCCCATTAAATGTATGAAAAGTTATATCCGTGAACACTATGCTGAGAATCTGTCCCTGGATGAGATCGTTGGGTCTGCAGAACTTTCCAATGCTTATGGAAGCAGTATTTTTAAGAAAGAAACGGGTATGACAATTACCAATTATCTGATACAGGTTCGAATGGAAGAAGCTCAGAAGCTGATCAGAGAAACCAACCTGACCGTCAATGAAATTGCTTATAAGGTCGGCTATAATGATACGCGGTACTTTAGTAAATTATTTATCAAGACGGTAGGTATTAAGCCGGTAGACTATAGAAAGTTTTATAATTAAGATGAGGCAGGACTTGAAGAACAATAGAGAGAGTATAAAAAACAAGAGCATGATATCCTTGTCAAGGAACCTGATCTTTTCATCGGGTTATTTTTGCATGGCGTTTTATATCTGCAAAGACCGGCCTGTATGGTATTTTGTGACTTTTTTGCTGGTTTATAATATCATTGAGTGTTTTTTCTGTGCCCGCTTGCTAAAGCGCCTGCAGAATCCCATCGATGATATGATAGACACTGTAAAGAAGGTCTCACAGGATAAATATGAGGCTCAGAATCTTCGCTCTCAGGCAGAGATATTTGCCTTACAAAGCCAGATTAATCCGCACTTTCTGTATAATACGCTGGATACCATCCGCGGCTATGCCTTGCTGGGTGATGCAAAGGACATTGCAGTTATGACAGAATCTCTGTCAACATTATTCCGCTACAGTATTTCCAGGCCGGGTGAGATGGCGACACTTAAGGAAGAACTGGATAATGTGAAGAATTATCTTTTAATCCAACAGTATAGATTTCCGGATAAAGTAAATTATGTTGAGGAAATAGAAGATGAGGATATCTTAAATCACCAGATGCCGATCCTTACGATTCAGCCGATTGTTGAGAATGCAATCCATCATGGCCTGGAAATGAAGATTGGTAAGGGCTGTATTAAGATCAAGACTTTCAGGACAGATTCCAATATTATACTGTTTATCAGTGATGATGGTTTAGGAATGAGCGAGGACAAGCTGGAAGAATTGCGTTCTAAACTGGAGAAAGAGGGGGATGACATCTATGGATCCCCGTCACCGGGCAGAAAAAAGGGATCAGGAATTGCCCTGATCAATGTGGATAAGCGGTTGAAGTTCTACTATGGCCGCCAATATGGACTGAAAATCAGGAGTACATTGTCTATTGGCACAATGATAGAGATTAATCTGCCCTTAATGAACAATTCCGAATATGAAAGCAGGAAAGAGACGGAATGAGAAACGAAATCTTAAAGGCCGTGAATGTTGGAAAGGTGATCAATGGGACACAGGTATTAAAGGGTCTCAACTTATCTGTATATGAACAAGAAATCCTGGGAATGACCGGACTTAGCGGTTCTGGAAAATCTGTGATCGGCGAGATATTATCGGGAATAAGAAGCTGCGATGAGGGGCAGTTCTTTATCGAAGCGGAAAAGAGCGAGCCCGGTAATGTCAGGCAGATATCGGAAAAAGGAATCTATCATATATCAAAAAATCCCTGTCTTTTTTCCTGCTTGACGATAGAAGAAAATATATGTCTGATTGAGCATGGGCTGAGAACAGACATATATTTTCCTGCAAAAATTCAGAAGCTGACAACACAGGAGGCATTGCGCTCGCTTGATATCCATATGAATGTCAAGGCTTCTGTCAATCAGCTGTCTTTGTATGAAAAGCATATGGTAGCAATCCTGCGGGCCTACTACCAGCACGCTAAGCTGATTATAATCGATAACATTACCAATGACTATACGGAGGAAGAATTTAAAAGGCTGGGAAATCTGCTTCTTAAAATCAGGAAAAGGGGTGCCAGCATCCTATTCATAGAATCCATGATTGACAGGGTGGTATCTTTCACAGACCGGCTTGTCATATTGAGAAATGGAAGGGATGAAGGGATCCTGTTCCGGAATGACTATAATAAAAATAATATTATAAAGATCATGGTAGGAGATTACAGCATACCGGATCCTGCCACGAAGAATGCAGGAAACGGCAGCAATCACATACTGTTGTCCGCTCTGGATATTTACAGCCGCAGCCTTCATGGACTTTCCTTTTCTGTAAATCATGGAGAAATTGTCGGGTTTATCGAGGAGGAGAAAATTATCTGCACAGACATTCTTGATCTGTTTTCGGGGAATATGGACTTATCAGGCGGAACGATCAGAATTGGCGGAACAGAACTTAATGCAAAGGCAGGCCGGGAAGCCATGATCAAAGCCGGATTTGGCTATGTGGATTATTATAAGAACAGTATTTTTCCAAAGCTTTCTTTAAAGGATAATTTAACGATCACCAGCCTTGGGCGTCTGACATCCCGAACTGCGATTCATTCAAAACTGGAAAAGGTGGTCGTTAAGGATCTGTTGGCACGGCTTGCCATTCCGGAAGAAAATATGAAAAAACCCATCAAAGATACCAGCAATAAAGAACAGTTAATAGCTGCATTGTATAAATGGATCCTGAATCGTTCAGACGTGGTGCTTTTGAATAATGTACTTTCTGGTACAGATATGATCATGCACAATATTGTGGTACAGTTTTTGAATGAACTGCGTGAACGGGAGTGCGGTGCGATTCTGCTGTCGCCCAATACAAAGGAGCTATATGAATTGTGCGACCGCGTTTATATAATAAGAGAGGGAAAGGTAATCGACATGAGGATCAGCCCTTAAGTCCAAAGAAATCCAGTGAATTTCCCCTGTATTTTTCCTGACAAATTAGATACAAACTGTTATAATAGGTAGCAGTGTACTTATATGCCCGGAAAACGCGGGCATGAATGGAAAGGAGAACAATTATGTTAGGAATCATCGGGGCCATGGATGTAGAGGTGGCAGAAGTAAAAAAAGCCATGGAGGATGTTACGGTGGAGACCATCGCTGCAATGGATTTTTATAGAGGAATCTTAAAAGGGAAGGAAGCGGTGGTGGTTCGTTCCGGCATCGGCAAGGTAAACGCGGCAATCTGCACTCAGATTCTGGCCGATCATTACCATGTGACTGCGGTCATCAATACCGGAATCGCCGGTTCCCTGAAGAATGAAATCAACATCGGGGATGTGGTGCTGTCCACAGATGCGGTCCATCATGATATGGATGCCACAGGCTTTGGATACCCTGCAGGACAGATTCCCCAGATGAAGGAATTTGCCTTTCAAGCAGATGAAAGGCTTCGGAATCTGGCTGAAGAATGCTGCAGGAAGGTCAATCCTGAGATTGAAGTTTTCATCGGAAGGGTGGTTTCAGGGGACCAGTTTATTT
>POVV01000256.1_pt1 | contig 40476 bp, 29 predicted proteins | sample 1560271 | NCBI WGS metagenome assembly POVV01 (sample SAMN08337232, study PRJNA429181) | Bioreactor metagenome, whole genome shotgun sequencing project. | biome: cows' rumen and soil; feature: anaerobic; isolation source: anaerobic chemostat enrichment culture, galacturonate as sole carbon... | reverse complement strand
TCTATTATTAGCCTGACTACTCTTCAGCTTTTTTCTTTACCGCTTTGGCCCGTTTTTTCTTAGGCTTCGCGTCCTCTTTTTCTATTGATTGCTGGATACCTTTAAAAACTTGGGGAACCCGGTTCCGTTTTGCCTGATAGATAAGCTCCTGAAGCGTCATCACCATGGGTTGCATAAAATCCTGATAGCGACACTGCTTTTCGCTAATCTGAGTAAGCGTAGACTCCCAGTGAGCGGTCATATCTGGCCTTGCTGCAATTTCAGGTAAACAATGGATCAATGCCCTGCCGGTATCCGTTGAGGTTATTGTCCTGCCTTTTTTCTGTAAAAAACGGCGTTTAAATAACAGTTCAATAATCCCCGCACGGGTGGCTTCTGTCCCTAATCCGTCAGTGGCACGCAAGACTTTCTTCAGCTCTTTATCTTGCACAAAGCGGGCAATACCGGTCATTGCTGACAGTAACGAACCATCGGTGAAGGGCCGAGGTGGTTGAGTCTGACGCTCAACGACTTCTCCATTTTCACATAGCAGCTCATCATCTTTTTTCACGACCGGCAGCGGTGTACCTTCATTTTCTTCATCCCGCTCTTTGCCTCCCAGAAGCGTTCGCCAACCGGCTTCGGCCAGAAAGCGAGCTTTAGCGATAAATTTGCCTCCGGCAATTTCCAGCTCAATCACGCACTTTCGGTAAACGGCATCAGGACAAAATTGCATCAAATACTGAAGAGCAACCAGTTCATAGATCTTACGTTCGTCCTCAGAGAGAGAAACCGATGAGCTGCGTGAAGTAGGAATGATGGCATGGTGAGCATCCACCTTTTTATCATCCCAGCAGCGATTACGCCTATCGGTCTCCAAAATAGGTAATGGAAATAAATTGGCTTGATGAATTTCAATCGCAGCCAGAACGGAATGGCGATCGGCAAAGTGCTCTTCCGGTAGATAGCGGCTATCCGAACGCGGATAAGTAATTAATTTATGCGTTTCATAAAGTCTTTGGCAGAGATCTAATACTTGCTGAGCGCTAAAGCCATGACGCTTAGAGGCTTCAATTTGTAATGCTGACAGTGAGAATGGCAGCGGAGAAACCTCTGATTCCCGTTTATCATTATACTCAGTAACCATAGCTGGCTGGCCGGCAATGCGACCAACCACATGCTCGGCCAGCGCCCTATTAAGCAGGCGCCCTTCCTCATCCTGATAAGACTCACAGGATTCACTTGGCTGCCAAATCGCCGTAAATCGCTCATCCAACGGCGTGACTATATGCGCCTTAACCTCAAAGAAATCTTTCGGTACAAAGTTTTCAATCTCTTCATCCCGACGTACCACTAAACCCAATACTGGGGTCTGTACTCGCCCTACGGATAAAACCCCGTCATAACCGGCGTTTCTTCCAAGAATGGTATAGGCGCGGGTCATATTAATGCCGTAAAGCCAGTCGGCCCGAGATCGGGCTAATGCAGAAACACAGAGAGGAATAAACTCGCGGTTTTCCCGCAGTTTATCAATGGCTCTGGTCACTGCCTGTGGGTTTAAGTCATTAATCAAGCAGCGGCGAACCTGTTGGCGTTTTTCAGGATTCAGCTCAAGATAATCAAGCACTTCATCCACCAGCAGTTGCCCTTCTCTATCGGGGTCTCCTGCATGCACAACCTCATCAGCTTCACTCAGCAAACGCTTAATCACATTCAGCTGTTTAGTGACTGACTCTCGAGGTTTTAGTTGCCATTTTTCAGGAATAATCGGCAAATCGGCTAATGACCAGCGGGCAAAACGGGCATCATATTGATCCGGCTGAGCTTGCTCAAGCAAGTGGCCAATACACCAGGTAACGACCTGGTCGTTACCACAAATAATATAGCCATCCTGACGCTTATGAGGTTTAGGTAATACATCAGCAATGGCCCGGGCCAAACTCGGTTTTTCGGCAATAAATAAGCGCATCAGACTTTATCGTGTCGTAAAGAGTCGTGTGACAGTGAGTCATGTAATAAAAAATCGCGAACTGCGGTTGAATCGCCACGAAAAATTATACGCTCTGATTTTTTACTCAGCTGATAGCTATACATCGGATCATAATATTCATTCAGCAGCGGGACTAACCAGTTTTCATGTTTAGAACTGCCCTTGCCGGATTTCTGATAGTCAAGCGCCAAATCCAGCTCGTTAAGTAATATTTGATATCGTTCCATTCCTAGCCGTTTACGGATAGCGAACATTCCGTGGTGCAAATATTCACAAAACTGTTGCCAGCCCTCTTCTGCACCATATACACGCTCAAAATCGGCACTCATAGAGTCGATATACTCCAGCTGTAAACGCTCAAGGCGCACATCCAGAGGATCATCAATGACCACAATACTTGCCAACTGCATGGCCTCATAAAGTTCTAATGGAACATGATTTGAGCCAATCGTCTTACCTTCATCTTCAATCACCCAACTCCGGATGCCGGTATGGTATTTTTTCAAGAAGGTTACAGCCACTCGATTTTCAAAATTAATTTGGCAGCTCTGGCCGATAATTGTGCGTCCAAAAGAAGAACCGCGGTGCCGGGCAGCCCCTTCTAAATCGACGCCAGAAGGTAGATCCCGAACTAATAACGTTTTGCCACTGCCGGTATTACCACCAACGATTCGTATTGGTAAACTGGCAGCCCGTCGGTTTTCATTAATTAAAAAATTTCTTAATGCTTTATATCCGCCTTCAATTAGCGGGTAATCAACGCCGGCCTCATGTAACCAACGTTGGGTAATATGAGATCGCAATCCCCCGCGAAAACAATATAAAAAACCATTAGGGTGCTGCTGACAAAATGATTTCCATTGCTCAATGCGCTGCGCTCTAATATCACCGCTGACTAAACGTTCACCTAACTCAATTGCCGCTGACTGGCCATGTTGCTTATAACAAATACCGACTTCTTCCCGCTCACTGTCTGACATCAACGGTAGATTAACCGCATGCGAAAAAGCCCCCTGAGAGAACTCCACAGGGGCTCGGACATCAATCAACGGAATATCGTTAAGAAAGATATGTTGATAATCATTACTCTCACTACGAAACATCAACAAACCTCAATCAGTGCGCGATCCTGCTTGGGCTCGATTAATTCACCAATCGCCGTTAACGTTATCTGATAACGCTCAGCAATGGCCTGAACTTGCTGTTCACTTTCGGGCAATACCGCAATTAATAAACCGCCTGAAGTCTGCGGATCGCATAACAGTTTTCGTTGTAAATCCGTCAGGGAGCCGACTAAGTGGCCGTAACTATCATAATTACGTTGAGTTCCGCCGGGAACACAGCCTTCAGCAATGTACTTCTCGACGTCAGGCAGCTTTGGTACGCTATCAAACCAAATATTGGCCTGAACATCGGAACCCTGACAAATCTCGCTTAAGTGTCCTAACAGACCAAAGCCGGTAACATCGGTCATTGCCGTTACGCCATTTACTTGAGCAAACTCAGCCCCGGGCTTATTCAATTGGCACATTGTTTCAGTAGCAACACCTTGGTGAATCGCCTGTAATTTACTTTTCTTTTCAGCGGTAGTTAATACGCCAATACCTAACGGTTTAGTCAGATAGAGTTTACAGCCGGCTTGAGCCGCACTGTTCTTCTTAATTTGCTCGGTGCTTACCATACCGGTGACGGCAAGACCAAAAATAGGTTCTGGCGCATCAATCGAGTGCCCGCCGGCCAGAGAAATACCAGCCTGCTGACAAACATACCGACCACCGTCGATAACTTTTTGAGCAATCTCAGGTGCCAACTTATCAACCGGCCAGCCGAGAATAGCAATCGCCATAATGGGTTTTCCCCCCATGGCATAAATATCACTAATCGCATTGGTGGCCGCAATACGACCAAAATCAAACGGGTCATCAACGATGGGCATAAAAAAATCAGTCGTGCTGATAATTCCTATACCGTTGCCAATATCGTAAACGGCCGCATCATCACGCGTCTCATTGCCTACTAATAAATGGGGATCGATAAACTTCTCTTGCTCAGAATGGAGAATAGTTTCCAGCACCTTTGGTGATATTTTACAACCACAACCCGCACCATGGCTGTACTGAGTTAAACGTACACTATGTTCTGACATGTTCAATTCCCCTTTCTGGCCGGAGCCACGACATCGGATTAATCTTATATAGTAACGCGCCTTGCCACTATTGATAAGACATACTCTCGAGATTCAGGATAATTTGCGCAACATTCTGAGACAAAAACCAGTGAGATACCTCCAATAATTTGAGCTACAGGACAGCGGAAAGTAATTCAGTTAGCCAATAGGGTAAAGGCCCCGCAGCGCGGAGTATGACGAGTAAGTGCATTAATAAACACAAAAACCCGAACGGGTCGGGTTTCAAATCGTTATTCAATCGATTGGGATAAGTCTATTTTAGCCCGCGCCTAAAATTAAAAATAAGCAACAAAAGGCGTGGTATCCGGTGTTTTAACTTTAACTGGTTGCACTAACGGTGTGCCTAAATAGAGAAAACCAACAATCGTATCTTGCTCTCGACAGCCAAAGGCCTGCCGTACTATCTCATTTTCAGTCCAAAATCCGCTGCGCCAGATACCACCGAAGCCTTGAGATACCGCAGCCATTTGCATTGTCTGTACGGCACAACAGGCCGAAGCAACCTGCTCCCAAAGCGGAACTTTGTGCTCTTCGGTACAGTGGGCAACAACGGTAATAATCATCGGCGCACGTAAAGGCGCTTTTCTGGATTTGTCCTGAACAGCCTGATCTTGATTTTCATCTAATGCAGCCGCCAGCAATACCTCACCAAATCGGTCACGGGCTTCACCTTCAATGATGATAAAACGCCAAGGCTGAAGCGTGCCATGATCCGGGGCACGCATCCCGGCACGAATAATGTTATCTAAGGCTTCACCTTTCGGTGCTGGCTCTGCTAAGCGTGAGGCTGAACGGCGATTTAGTAATAGCTCTAGCGCATCCATAATCATCTCCTGATAAATAAATATGCGTGTATTGTAAGTTAAATATTTGTAACAAGCACAAAAATAACGGCATCATATGGCTATTTAACACTGACTTTTTTACCATCAACCTTTAGGATAAGCCTAATTATTATCAGGGCTCAAACACGGAGCAGACATGCAAGCACTATGGCGGTTCATTGCGAGCGTATTTAAGTGGGGCTGGCGGATACTTAATTTTATCCGTAATGCCGTTTTAAATTTCGCCTTTATTCTCTTTCTGTTGATAGGGTTAGGCATTTATGCACAATTCCAACAGAGCACCATTCGCCCGGATACCGGGGCGCTACTGGTTAATTTAAGCGGTACTATTGTCGATACACCAAGTTCTGACAGTAAACTACGCCAGCTCGGGCAGGAACTGATCGGTGGCAACAAAGACGTACAGGAAAACTCCCTGTTCGAAATTGTTAAACAAATTCGCTATGCCAAAGATGACCCACAAATTAAGGGCATTGTGCTCTCTCTGAATAACTTTTTAGGTGCAGATCAACCCTCCCTGCGCTATATAGGCAAAGCACTAAAAGAGTTTCGTGATGCAGGAAAACCTATCTACGCCATTGGCGATAGCTATACCCAGAGCCAGTATTTCTTAGCCAGCTTTGCCAATAAGATTTACTTATCACCACAAGGCTCTGTCACATTGCAGGGTATTGCTACCAATAATCTTTACTACAAGTCATTATTGGAAAAGCTAAAGGTCACAACTAATATCTTCCGCGTTGGTACCTATAAATCGGCCGTTGAGCCAATGATTCGTGATGATATGTCTCCCGAAGCCCGTAAAGCAGATAGCCGCTGGTTAAACACTCTTTGGTCAAATTACCTGACTGATGTTGCCGCTAACCGCAATATCTCTACGGCAGAACTATATCCGGATATGGATCAGTTGCTTAAGCAACTAAAAGCCAACGATGGTGATACGGCCAGCCTGGCGTTAAAAAATAAGCTGGTTGATCAACTGGCCTCTCGCCCGTCGGTAGAAAAGCAAATGACCGAATTTTTTGGCTGGGATGAGAAGAACAAAAATTTCAATCTCACCAGTATTTATAACTATCCAGTTCCTGAGCCTGAAAATAAAGATCTTGAGCTATCTGAAATTGCGGTTGTCTTTGCCGTTGGCGCTATTGTTGATGGCCCTGAAATGCCGGGAATGGTTGGCGGAGACACCACGGCAAAACAACTGCGTGATGCCCGTCTGAATAAAAATGTGAAGGCCATTGTATTAAGAGTTAATAGTCCCGGCGGTAGCGTTAGCGCTTCAGAATTAATTCGTACTGAAGTTCAGGCGTTAAAAGATGAAGGTAAACCGGTTGTTGTATCAATGGGAGGGCTGGCTGCCTCTGGCGGATACTGGATATCAACCCCCGCTGATTATATCGTTGCCAGCCCGAGTACGCTGACCGGCTCCATCGGTATTTTTGGTGTCATTAATACCTTCGAAAACTCTTTGGGAGCCATTGGTGTTCATACTGACGGCGTTTCGACCTCACCACTTGCCGAAGCGACAATTACCAAAGCCCTGCCCGAACAGTTCTCTCAAATGATGCAACTGACCATTGAGCGAGGCTATAAAACTTTTATCAATCTGGTTGCTAAATCACGGAATAAAACGCCAGAACAGGTCGATAGCATTGCACAAGGTCGAGTCTGGATTGGCTCCGATGCTAAAAATAATGGATTGGTAGATGAATTAGGTGATTTTGATGATGCAGTAAAGAAAGCCGCTGAATTAGCCAAACTGGATAAATACCAAATAAATTGGATCAGGGGCGAACCAACCCTGAGTGAAATATTATTTGGCCAAGTTTCTGTTCAGTCAATGTTACCTGATGCGGTAAGCGCGTTATTACCTGCCCCGCTTCGTCAGGTCGCTAGTGATATTCAAAAGCAGCCCGGTTTCTTTAATAATATGAACGATCCCGGCCACCGCTATATCTATTGCTTAAGTTGTAGCTATCACTAATAGGCTTAAATACCATTAAGTCAATCGTCAAAGCCCGGCCACAAGCCGGGCTTATTTATGCCCGACAGATACATATTAATCACCTGCCTATTTCCCTATAATCGTTGTCATCTCCGATCGTTGATCTGGTACTTATACAAAAATGAAAAAGAAAGTTATCTATATCTCCTATACCGGCGGCACCATTGGCATGCAGCGGTCCGATCACGGCTATATCCCTGTATCAGGCCATTTGCAGAAGCAACTGGCAAACATGCCTGAGTTTCATCGTGAAGAAATGCCTGACTTTGTGATTCATGAATACCAACCGCTAATCGACTCCTCGGATATGACGCCACAAGACTGGCAATATATCGCCGACGATATTAAGAAAAATTATCATCAATATGATGGCTTCGTCATTCTTCATGGTACAGATACCATGGCATTCACCTCATCTGCGTTGTCTTTTATGTTGGATAATCTGGATAAGCCGGTGATTGTAACGGGTTCACAAATTCCTTTAGCTGAACTAAGGTCTGATGGGCAAACCAATTTGTTGAATGCACTCTACATTGCTGCAAATTATCCAATCAATGAAGTTTGCCTGTTCTTCAATAACAAACTATTTCGCGGTAACCGCACCAGCAAGGTCCATGCGGATGGTTTCGAAGCGTTTTCTTCGCCAAACTATCCTCCGTTGCTTGAAGCAGGGATTCACATTCGCCGGTTATCTCCGCCAGATCCATTTCCCTGCACCGGCGAGTTTTATGTACATAATATTGCGCCTCAGCCTATCGGTGTTGTCACTGTTTACCCCGGCATCTCAGCAGAAATGATCCGTAACTTTTTACTTCAACCCGTCAGAGCATTAATTCTGCGCTCTTATGGTGTTGGTAATGCACCTCAGGATCCTGCATTACTCAAAGAGCTGCGCAATGCCTCAGAACGGGACATTATTGTGATTAACCTGACACAATGTTTATCCGGGCGGGTTAACATGGATGGCTATGCCACCGGTAATGCACTGGCACAGGCCGGAGTCATCAGCGGGTTTGATATGACCGTTGAAGCTGCGTTAACTAAGCTACATTTTTTACTCAGTTCAAACTTACCGGCCAATGAAGTTCGAAAGCTGATGCAGAAAAACCTTCGGGGTGAACTGACTGAGAATGAATAATCCGCTGAGAAATAACCATGAATAACGCACTATTATTAGTCGACTTACAAAATGACTTTTGTTTTAACGGGGCGCTTGCCGTTCCTGAGGGCGACGAGGTTATCAAGGTAGCTAATCAGGCTATTCATAACTTCAGGCGCCGCAACCAGCCGATTATCGCCAGCCTGGACTGGCATCCGGCCAATCATAAAAGCTTTGCCGTCAACTCAGGTACTCAAGTCGGTGAAACCGGTATATTAAACGGATTACCTCAGGTTTGGTGGCCTGTACACTGCGTCGAGAAAACACAGGGGGCAATGTTGCATCAACAGCTGGAAAAAGAGTATATCAACAAGCTCTTTGTCAAAGGCTGTAACTGTGATGTTGATAGCTATAGTGCTTTCTTTGACAACGGTAAACAAAACTCTACCGGGCTTAATGAGTGGTTATCCGGCCAGAAAATAGAACGTCTGACTATTTTAGGATTAGCCACTGATTACTGCGTAAAATATACCGTACTTGACGGGCTTCGCCTTGGATATGCGATAGACGTTGTTATAGATGGCTGTAGAGGCGTTAATCTGCGGCCGGATGACAGCAATAACGCGCTGCTCGAAATGCAAGCAGAGGGCGCGAGATTGCTCAAGCTGGATGAGATTTAGGCCTGATTATTGTTATATCGCCCAACCAAAGCTGAATCGATTTTGTTAATATTCAGATACAAAATTAACCGGCGTTTTTTTCGCCGGTTTGTTCATCAACAAACTGCATGGATGCCGAGTTAATACAGTAACGTTTTCCTGTTGGCGGCGGGCCATCGGGGAAAACGTGCCCTAAATGAGCATCACACTGATTACAGACTATTTCTACTCTATGCATATTATGAGAATAATCATCAACATAGCGTACGGCTTCAGGGGTAATTGCTTCAAAGAAACTCGGCCATCCGCAGCCGGAATCAAATTTAGTATCTGAATAAAAAAGTGCAGAATCACAGCATATACAGCGATAAGTTCCTAAGCGTTTATTATGTAGTAACTTTCCGGTGTAAGGGGCCTCAGTTCCCCGCTGCTGAGTAACAAATTTCTGAATGTCAGATAAGTTATTATTTTTATTATTCAATGAATTAGACATTAATTATTTCCTCAATCTAAAAACCAGTATTTATCCCCACCACCTTGCCGATTATAACAATATATTAACAATAATATTAGGTAATTTGTGTGAAATTGAGCAACTAATGCGGACTAAAAACCAATAATTACCCTATTGAACATGAAAGTGGTTATAATTAGTGAATCGGTACTCGATAAGGCGCCAAAAAAGAACAAAAAACCAACAGTAACAGGTATTGTATTGATTAGAATTTGGTATCTATTTTGTGATTCTCGACAATAATTGACACGATTCCGCTTGACGTTTTGCAAGGTTTTTGTAATTTTACAGGCAGGTATGAAACTCACTTCATTCACTAACAAACAAGCTGGTGGAACAATATGACTATCAAAGTAGGTATTAACGGTTTTGGCCGTATCGGTCGCTTCGTATTCCGTGCTGCACAAGAGCGTTCTGATATTGAAGTTGTTGGAATCAACGACTTGCTCGACGCTGAGTATATGGCGTATATGCTGAAGTATGACTCTACTCACGGTCGTTTCAAAGGCACCGTTGAAGTGAAAGACGGTCAACTGATCGTTAATGGTAAAAAAATTCGCGTTACTGCTGAAAGAGACCCAGCAAATCTTAAGTGGAACGAAATCGGCGTTGACGTTGTTGCTGAAGCAACTGGCCTGTTCCTTGATGATGCAACTGCACGTAAACACATCACCGCTGGCGCTAAAAAAGTGGTATTAACCGGACCATCTAAAGATAACACGCCAATGTTCGTTATGGGTGTTAACTGCGGAACTTATGCTGGCCAGGATATCGTTTCTAACGCATCTTGTACCACCAACTGTTTAGCGCCAGTCGCTAAAGTACTGAATGATAAGTTTGGTATTGTTGAAGCGCTGATGACAACTGTTCATGCTACAACCGCGACTCAAAAAACCGTTGATGGCCCATCTCACAAAGATTGGCGCGGCGGCCGTGGTGCAGCTCAGAACATCATCCCTTCATCTACTGGCGCAGCCAAAGCCGTAGGCAAAGTAATTCCTGAGCTTAACGGCAAATTAACCGGTATGGCTTTCCGTGTACCAACGCCAGACGTTTCTGTTGTTGACTTAACTGCACGCATCGAAAAATCTGCCACTTACGAAGAAATTTGTAAGGCAATGAAAGATGCTTCAGAAGGCGCACTGAAAGGCGTTCTGGGTTATACCGAAGATGACGTAGTATCTACCGACTTCTTAGGCGAAAAATGCACATCTGTATTTGATGCTAAAGCAGGTATCGCTCTGAATGGTAACTTTGTGAAAGTTGTTGCTTGGTACGATAACGAAATCGGCTATTCAAACAAAGTATTAGATTTAGTCGCTCACATCTCTAAATAAGATGTCGGATAAATTCTGATCGACAAGGGCAGCTTATAAGCTGCCCTTTTTTATTGGTAGCATGTCATCAGCACGTTATATACCTCTCATCATTCAAGGTACTGAATAAATAGGCCATAGGCACGACAAAGGGCCTAATAACGCAGCCAACAAACCTGTAACTTGAAGTATGATAGGTATACTGTCTGTAATTATGGATAACTAAAAGGCTAACTAGATATGTCAGATATTCTGTTTTCTTTACCCGTTGAACAACAAATTACGCCCTGCCTGACCTTATGTAAAAAAGACGAATTGCCAGTCATCGTTATTAATCATCCTAAAGCTAAAGGTGCTATCTCACTGCAAGGTGCTCATGTGCTGTCATGGCAGCCTGAAGGTGAGAAGCCGATATTATGGCTTAGCCCTGAGAGCAATTTTAAACAGGGCGTTGCTATTCGTGGCGGCATTCCAATATGCTGGCCGTGGTTCGGTAAAGCCGGCGATCCGATGCACGGATTTGCCCGAAATCAGCTATGGCAGTTAATTGCACATGATGAAAATGATGAATGCGTGTGGCTGACTTTTTCTTTAGAAGATAATGAACAAACCAGAATATTATGGCCTCATTCATTTAGTTTAATAGCCCGGATAAAGATGGGAGAAACTTGTGAGATTGAATTAGAATCGCACGGGGATTATTCCTTCACCAGCGCCCTTCACACTTATCTGAATATTGGTGATATCGATCAGATTTCCGTATCAGGTCTGGGCCCTAACTATCTGGATAAAGTCGTTGGCGGCGAACATACAACAGCGGACAAAAAGCTTACCTTCAGCGGCCTGATTGATCGTATATACACCCAACCAGAATCATTTAGTGTGATTGCCGATCCGGCCAATCAACGTTCGATTGAAATTCATCACAAGAATGCCAGCGATGCCGTTGCCTGGAATCCAGGTGCAGAAGTCGCTAAAGGCATGGCAGATATGCCTGACGATGGCTATAAAACGATGGTATGCGTAGAAACGGCTTATGTAACCAATGCTCGCACCGTTACCAACGATAAGCCACAGTTTTTATCCGCAACTATCCGTTGCCATAAGAATGAACAAAAATAACCGCTTGAAGTGCCTAATGCTTGTCAGTTGAGCATTTCTATATTATGTGACTCCACTCAATCGTCATCCCGGCGAAAGCCGGGATCCAGGTTTTAGCTAGCCCGCTGGCATTTAGCCTAAGGGCTGGACCCCGTTTTTCAACGGGGTGACGAGGGTAATGGTTCCGTGATAACTAGGCGAATCATTGGCTTAAGTTTATTGACGGCCCTTAACTGATCGGCATTACCACTTGAAGTGCCCGTTTTAATCTCAATAAAAATGCCGACTCAGTTAAATCTGGTCGGCATTTTTTTAAAACGTTAAAGCCTAGCTGAACCGATAAAAAGTCGCTTAGAAAGTATAGGTAATACCTGTCGCAATAATAGCAGAGTAAGAACGATCAACCATTGGGCTGTCTTTTACTTCGCTGTCTAAACGAACATAACGACCGGAGGCAAAAGCATTCCAGTTTTCATTCAGCTTATAGTTAGCAGTCAATTCCATATACGGAGACCAGCTGCTGCTTGCATCATAACGGTCTAAGCCGCTACGGCGAGATTCATTACTGGATATACCATAATAATAATCGTTGAAGTTGCTGCTATACCAGCCGGCACCGACTCCCGGTGTCAGTCTGAGGTCGTTTAACTGGAACGAATATAAATAAGCCGCATCAGCATACAGGCCATTACTGGTATTCAGCATATCGGCAGAAAGAGAAGTACGGATAATACCCCAATCAGCCATATGCTTGTAGCTGACGCCCCCCATCATGGTAGAGCGGCGTTTATCCAACTGCTTCATTTGATGATCGTCACTCTTACTAGGGCGAAAGTGTAACGGTGAATAAAAAAGATTCAGAGCCAGCTGATTCTCTTTATCATTCCACAAATAAGCACCCGCTCCCGGTCCGCGAATAAAGAAAGTATCGCCTTCATAGCTAATTATAGGAAACGGTAATACTTCATTATCAACGCCTTTATAAGGGAATAACTCAAATGCAGCGCTTGCTCCCAGAGTCCATGTATTGTCGGCAGCATTCACTACCGGAGCTACCAAAGCGGAGCTTAAAAAACAGGTACCCAATATAATTTTATTTAACTTCATTAATGTTAAAACCTCTTTCATATATAGCTTTCATCTAAACCACAACGGCCAAATTCTATAAGTTTTTCAACTCAATTTTTTAGTGCATTAGCAATATCAACAGACTCTTTGTGCCAAGCATTTGCCAGTGAATAGACTAGCTCGTCATATCCATCTTTTTGCAGAGGCGCCTCTATATTAAATGGACGACGAATTATTTTATTATCACTTTGTAGCATCCAGTAACCACTGACAATCGCGTATCCGTCATATCGTCCTTGGAATCCAGTCACTGTCACGCGTAATACGTCGGCGTCATGGCCGCTAACCAACTGCCCGGAAACCACTCGTCCGGGTAGAAGAACGCTAAGATTATCTGTCAGGGCCTGCTTTAGCTGCTGGTCCAAACTACTTCCCCAAAGATTATTCTTTGCAACGGTATATTTGACATCGCTGGTTTGAAAAGCGATCCCCGGACCGCTAAGAAAATCAGCAACGGTTACGCTTTCAATCCATAGCTGCTTTCCGGCGCTAAGATGCACCGCCTGTGCGTTATTGCTTTGAGCAGCAACGGGTGGCAACTGATAGTAAGAGACTTCACTCTGACTACTACAGGCGCTTAATAACAGTGCAATAACGGCAATATTCCATTTCATCATTTATTGGCCTTCTTCGGCTGAGGATCGTTAGCACTCGGTGCTTCAAACACCAGCGCATTACTCTTCTGATTCAATTTTTGTAATATCGGTTGCAACTCACGCATAACCTGATCGAGTCGCTGCATATCAGACACCATGGTGCTATATGCGGTAGAACCCGGCTGGAAACCTTTCAGACTACGGTTTAGCTCTTCCAGCGTTTTTTGCATATCTTTTGGCAAGTTGTTTACTTCTTTACTGGCCAGAATGGTATTCAAATTATTCATCATACTACGCGTTTCTTTTAGCGTCTGGGTCATCTCTGCCAGCATGGGTTCAACCGGCAGGTTATTAACTTTGTCCAACGTTTCTAACAAGCGTTTTTGAACCTCAGCCAGACCGCTACTAACCGTCGGTATTAACGGATAGTCATAGACTTTTTTCGGTCCGTTCCACGGTTTAGCATCCGGATAAAAATCCAGATCGACATACAGCGCTCCGGTCAGTAAGTTACCGGACTTCAACGATGCTCTCAGACCATTATTTTGAGCTTCAATAAGGTGACTTTTAATATCAAAATCTTTACCAAAGCGGTTCTGTATCCTATCAGGCTCAATTCGAGCCAATACGGGTACATGATAATTGATCGATCCCTTATCATTACTTTTCAGCTCAGGCATAAAGAAAGGTACTTCAGAAACGGTACCAATCCTTACGCCACGAAACTCAATCGGAGCTCCGGGTTGCAGGCCTCGAATAGAATCTTTAAAGAATAAAACGAAGTCATCATGTCGTGTAAACAAAGACTCTTGGATGCTTTTCTGATCGGAATAGAGTTCAAACTCTTCGAAATCTTTTACCGCGTCCCCCACTGACCAGCCATCCGGTAAATCAAAGCTCACACCGCCGGAAATCAATGTTTCCAGAGAAGCCATTTCAACCCTGACCCCTTGAGAGGACATATCAAAAGCAACGCCACTATCCTGCCAAAAGCGCACATTACTCGATACCAGACCACGATAAATATCCATGATAAATAACTGATAGCGCATAACGCGATCTTTCGGATCAAACTCACTGCTTTCAACTGTACCCACGCGGAATCCGCGGAATAAAACAGGATCTCCGGCATTCAGCCTATTGGGTTGCTTACTCTCTAAAGCAATGCGTAATCCTTTGGTATCTGCCGAGGCCAAAGGTGCGCTATCTTGCAGCGTAAATGTGGTTTCAGCCGTTTTATTATGGCCGGGTAATAATTCAATATATGCGCCGGATAATAAGGTATTTAAGCCTGAGATGCCTTCGCGTCCTATCTGAGGTTTTACTACCCAGAAAACGGTATCTTTATTCAGTAGCTTATCCATATCATCATGCAAACGGGCTTTGATAATAACCTGTTTTAGATCTTCACTAAGGCTGACTGATTCAACCTTGCCGATATCAACATTTCGGCTTTTTATGGCCGTTTTTCCACCTTCAATACCCTCTGCATTAACAGTGACTAAGGTCACTAACGGACCCTGAGTACTAAAGTGATAGAAAAGAATCCACGCGCCGATTAACACCGTCACAATCGGTATAATCCACACTGGCGACCAGCGTTTTATCGCCTCAATTTTTGCAACGTCCTGATTATTGTCCTGCACTATCAGGCTCCTCATTAGTTATAGTTTGCTTACGATCCCACAAAAGGCGAGGATCAAACATCATGGCTGCAATCATGGTTAAAATAACCACCAGTGCAAATAGCAATGCGCCAATATCAGGGTAAATACTCATTAATCGCCCCATTCGCACCAGCGCGGATAATACGCCAATAACAAAAACGTCAATCATTGACCAGCGGCCAACAAATTCAACGATTTCATACATAAGATGCATTCTTTCTCTATCTTGGCGGCTTTTTATTGCACCATCTCTTGATGCGTCATAACAAAGCCAAGCAATAGCTAACATTTTTAAGGTCGGTACTACAATACTGGCAATAAAAATAACCAATGACACCGGGTATGAACCGTCTTCCCAAATCAAAATAACACCGGCCATAATGGTCGATGACAACGGGTTGCCTAACACTTCAGTTACCATAATCGGTAACAGATTTGCCGGGATATAAAGAATGATAGATGTGACCAGTAAAGATATGGTCCATTGTAAGCTATTAGGCCTTCTCACATAGCCATCAGTTTGGCAACGCGGACACTCTTTTTGATCTGCTGGCAATATCGCCATACAGCATGGGCATAATCGCAACCCCTGTGACATGCCCGAAATTCCGGTTTGCGGCGTTTTATCTAAGGCCGGAGCCGGTTGAATACTCTGCCAAAGTGAATAACGGTCGGTACACTGAAAAGCTCGGACCTGAAGCAGGCAAAACAGGCAATAAGGAATAAAACTCGGCCCAATACCAATATCGCCATAAGCCATTAGCTTAACAAAGCTCACTAATACGCCGACTAAAAAGATTTCAACCATGCACCAGACTTTAGCCAGATATATTGCCCGCCCCATAATGACTTTTAGCCGGTGTGGCATCCGAACCTTCAGGCACAGCAATATAATGGCAACCATGCAAAAAGCAGGTATGAGCTGAACAAAAATAATAAACAGTGATGCCAGGCTGGCATAGTCATCACTCATCATTGCCTGAGGAATTTCAATCAAACGAATCTGATTATAAATTCCTGAAACGCGCATATTGATAAACGGAAATAGGTTAGCAAATACCATCATAATCAGTGCACTGACAGCACAACTCACCGGCTGTAGGCTCGGTTCAACCCAGCGTGCACTCAACGTTGTATGACAGCGAGGGCAAACAGCCTTATCGCCTTCTGCGATTTGCGGTAACTTAACCGTCAAATCACATTGTGGGCACAAAACCACCTCATCTGTTGCGGACATAGCCTGTACAACATCCCCTTCGCGCACGGGATGTTTAGCTATCGTTTGTGGCAATGATGCATGGGAACAACTCGCATCTAAACACATAGCCACCACCTTTTGTTAAATAATGTAATCGTCATATTCGAAAGCCGAAGATAACGAACAACAGAGAACTTAGGCCCGTAAACATTTATCGCATTCCCTTGCCTATGTTAGCGTTAAGATATCAGTTATAAGACATTACAATCATTACCCCCATTCAGGGTAATGATTGAAAACCATGGTTAAAACTATTTCCCATAGCGACTTATTATGCTTTTACTCAGCGTTTTTAAGCGCTTCAAGCTCTTCCCAACGCTCAAATGCTTGTTCAAAAGACTGTTCAGCCGCGGCCAAATCCATTAATACCTTCTGCGTTACGTCATGCGGCTGATTAAAGAAGGATGCATCACTGACCTGAGCCTGAAATTTAGCAACCTGATCTTCAAGCTTTTCAATCTGAGCAGGTAACTCTTCTAGCTCACGCTGCAAACGATAGCTTAATTTATTCGCTGGCTTTTTCTTTTCTTCTACCTTCTCAACGACTGGCTTAGCCTGCACTATCGTCGCCGGAGCTTTTAATTCTTTGGCATTGGCTTGCTGTTGATGAGCATCATAATAACCACCGACGTACTGTTTAATGACGCCGTTACCCTCAAAAATCCAGCAATCTGTCACTGAATTATCAACAAATTGGCGATCGTGGCTTACCAGTAAGACCGTACCTGTATATTCATTGAGTAACTCTTCCAATAATTCTAATGTCTCAATATCCAGATCGTTAGTTGGTTCATCGAGAATGAGTAAGTTACTCGGCTTTAAGAATAATTTGGCTAACAGTAAACGGTTACGTTCACCACCAGACAATGCACGAACCGGCGTCATTGCCCTCTTAGGGTGGAATAAAAAGTCCTGTAAATAACCTAGCACATGACGAGGACGGCCGTTAACCATCACCTCTTGCTTACCTTCAGCCAGGTTATCCATTACGGTTCGATCCGGATCCAGTTCCGCACGATGCTGATCAAAGTAGGCAACTTCGAGCTTAGTTCCACCGCGAACTTTACCGCTGTCCGGCTGTAGCTGTTGTAACATCAGCTTTAAAAGCGTCGTTTTACCACAGCCATTCGGACCGATTAGCGCAATCTTATCCCCGCGCTGAACCTGAACAGAAAAATCTTTAACCAGGGTTTTACCATCAACAGAGTAGCTGACATCCTCAAGCTCAAAGATAATCTTGCCTGAACGGATAGACTCCTCAACCTGCATTCTCGCGGTGCCCATAGTAGAACGGCGAGCGGCGTGTTCATTACGCATCGCTTTTAGCGCCCTGACTCGCCCTTCATTACGCGTACGACGGGCTTTAATTCCCTGACGGATCCAAACTTCTTCCTGAGCTAAACGCCGATCGAACTCGGCATTTTGTAGCTCTTCAACCCGAAGTGCTTCCTCTTTACCTTCTAAGTAAAGATCATAATTGCCGGGCCATGACACCAGCTTGCCACGGTCCAGATCGACGATCCTGGTTGCCATGGTGCGAATAAACGAACGGTCATGGGAAATAAAGACAATGCTGCCCTGAAACTCTTTTAAGAACTCTTCAAGCCAGGAAATGGTTTCAATATCTAAGTGGTTGGTTGGCTCGTCCAGCAGTAACACATCGGGAGAACAGACCAGAGCACGCGCCAGCGCCGCTTTGCGTAGCCAGCCACCGGATAACGAAGAAAGCGCTGCATCCGCCGATAATTCTAAACGAATTAAAACATCACGGATTTGGCTGTCAATTCGCCACCCGTCCTGATGTTCCAGCGCTTCCTGCAGTACTGACATGCGATTTAAATTTTTATCGCTGGGATCGTGGCCCACTAATAACGATAAATGCTGGTATTCCTTTAGTAACTCTGCCGGCCCGGCAATACCTTCCGCAACAAAGTCATACACGCTGCCTTCAACGTTACGCGGTGGATCCTGTTGCAGACGAGCGACCACTAAATCCTGTTCGAAAATGATCCGACCATCATCTAACGGTAGCTCTTTGCTTAAAATTTTAAGTAAGGTCGACTTCCCGGCACCGTTGCGCCCGACTAAGCAAACTCGCTCATTCGGTTCAATATGAAGTTCGGTGTTATCTAATAACGGCGCATCACTAAAGGAGATCCACGCGCCGGATAAATTAATTAAAGACATGTATTACTTACCCTCGCCGGCGTGAGAGATCAGCCAGCAATTATGAATTTGTCGATTACGGGCAAAATCTACCGAAAGCGTTTTCTCGGAGATTTCTTCAGCCGCTAAGCCAAGCTTAGTCAAGCCTTCTGTATCCATTTTAAAACCGCGCTTATTGTTGGAGAACATAATGGTTCCACCGGCGCGTAACATCTTTTTCAGATCCATCATTAAAGCCAGATGATCCCGCTGAACGTCAAAGCTATTTTCCATACGCTTCGAGTTTGAGAAGGTTGGCGGATCGATAAAGATCACATCGAATTGTTCCGTCGTTTCACGCATCCAGCCCAAGCAGTCGGCCTGAATTAACCGATGCTGACGGCCGGTCAAATTATTGGCCCGCAAGTTACGTTCAGCCCATTCCAGATAGGTTCTGGACATATCAACCGTCGTCGTACTGCGCGCACCACCAATACCTGCATGCACGCTGGCCGAACCGGTATAAGCAAATAGGTTAAGGAAATCCTTCCCTTTACTTAACTTGCCCAAAGTACGACGGGCAATACGGTGATCGAGGAATAATCCGGTATCCAGATAGTCGGTCAGATTTACCCACAGTTTGGCACCGTACTCATCGACTAAGAAAAACTCACCTTTTTGAGCCAGTTTTTCATATTGGCTTTTACCTTTTTGCTTTTCACGCACTTTCAAAATCAGTGCGCTGGCCGGCAGTTCCATCACCGCTAAAGTGGCGTTAATAGCATCAAACAGTCGCTGTCTGGCTTTTTGAGGATCGACAGTTTTTGGCGGAGCATATTCTTGCAAAACAACTTTACTACCGTAGCGATCGACCGCTACGTTGTATTCGGGTAAATCAGCATCGTACAGGCGGTAACATTCAATGCCTTCTTGTTTTGCCCACTTATCCAGCTTCTTCATATTTTTACGCAGGCGATTAGCAAAATCAGCCGCAATCTGAACCGATTGGCCGCTGTGTGCTTCATTTTCAGTGGCAACACCACCATCCGCTCCCACACTGACATTGCGCTGGTTTTCAGACAGCTGATAATTTTTTTGCACGCAGTCCAGAGGACCATTTTTAGCCTTAAACTGGCGGCCGGCGCGCAGTTGTAAACAGCTTAACAATTCCGGTGATGCGCTGAATAAAGACAGGTTCCAGCCACCGAATGACTGTTTCATGATTCGACCAAGAGCACTGTGTAAAGCGATCAGCGCGGGTTCACTCTCCAAACGTTCGCCATAAGGAGGATTACTTAATACCGTTCCTTTCGGTCCTTCTGGCAACGGATTGGTTAAACGAGTCAGATCCCGTGATTCAAAGGTCATCAGGCTTGCCACGCCGGCTCTGCGGGCATTACTTTTTGCTATTTCAATCACCCGACGATCGTGGTCATAGCCATAAAAACGGGACTCCGTTTTATTAACTCCACGATTAGCTCTGACCTGCGCCTCAGCCAATAGCTCACGCCAGAGCTCAGGGTTATGGCCAGACCATTGGTTGAAGCCCCAATATTCGCGCTTAAGGCCGGGGGCGATATCAGCCGCAATCATTGCGGCTTCGATTAGAAGCGTGCCGGAACCGCACATCGGATCAACCATTGGCGTGCCGGATTCCCAGCCTGAACGCATGACGATCGCAGCACCAAGGCTCTCTTTTAACGGCGCCTGACCGGCCATATCACGATAGCCGCGCTGATGCAGGCCATCGCCGCTTAAGTCAATGGCAATATTTGCCATGTCCCGCTGTAAATAGACATTAATGCGTACATCAGGCTGCAATTTAGCTACGTTAGGCCGTTCTTGTACTTTACGGGTAAAGCTATCAACAATGGCATCTTTGACTTTCAGTGCGCCATATTGGCTATTGCGAATCTCTTCATTAGTACCGGTAAAATTAACCGCGAACGTTTTGTCAACGCTGAATAGGGTCGGCCAGTTAATGGCATTAACGCCAAGATAGAGATCCATATCGCTGTGTACGCGGAATTCACTCAGTGGAAGTAAAATGCGTGAAGCCAAACGGCTCCATAACAGGCTGGTATACATAAGACGCTCATCGCCTTCAAAATGCACACCTCCCTGAACCACTTTACAGGAACTTGCCCCCAGCGCTTCCAGCTCAGTTTTTAATAGTTCTTCCAGACCACGCGCCGTACTGGCAAACAGAGAGATCATAACGTTACACCACATAATAAAAATAGTGGTGCATTATAGCCAATCCGCGGACTTTGTCATAAAGTTACACTCCATTAATTAACGAAATGATCCTGCCGATAGCCCAATTTGGCACGTATTGAATATTTCGCCTTAGATTACAGCTCTTTTGAAGCCCAAATTAGCTCATCAGAGTCAGCAAGAAGTGGAGTTCTACATGGTTAATCTATCCCGTTTGTATGTACATCCGGTTAAATCAATGAGGGGATTAGAACTCTCCCATGCTCAAGTCAGTGAAAGTGGTTTAGCTTTTGATCGTATTTTTATGCTGACTGATGTTAATGGTACCTTTATTACCGCCCGTCAGTATCCATCACTCGTTTGTTTTACTCCTGCGCTATTAATCAATGGCATGTCGATTACTGCACCGGATGGGCAAAGCCGTACCGTTTTATTTAATTCGTTTTCAGCGCCAAATTTTCCAACTGAAGTATGGGGAAATCATTTCAGTGCCCATATTGCCCCGGATGATATTAATCAATGGCTAAGCGGCTATATGAAACGTGACGTTCAGCTACGCTGGGTTGGTGAAGCGCTGACGCGCCGGGTAAAAAACAGGCCAGAAGTTCCACTCTCTTTTGCCGATGGTTTTCCCTACTTGCTGATCAACGAAGCCTCATTTGAAGCATTGCAGCTACGCTGTCCGTCAAATATTGTAATTGAACAGTTTCGCCCTAATTTGATTATTCGGGGAGCTGATGCTTTCGCGGAAGATAGCTGGCAAACCATCCGGATCGGTGAAGTTATTTTTGATTTAGTCAAACCCTGCAGCCGCTGTGTGCTGACTACCATCAATACGGAAAACGGACGTAAACACCCTCAGAGTGAGCCTTTACGCACCCTGCAGCAATTTCGAACCGCTGAGAATGGCGACGTTGATTTCGGCCAAAACCTGATCGCTCGTAATAACGGCGTTATCCGGCTAGGCGACCGAATCGAAGTACTGGCAACCCACCCTGCTCGGGTTTATAAATCCAGTCAGCCGATTGAGAATATAGAGCCGGAGCAAGTCCCGGTTAAAAATGTCGTTATCAGCTATAAAGAACACACTTTTATTGGTAATAACCAACAGGTGCTATTGGAACAGCTAGAGCAAAATAATATTCAAATTCCATACTCGTGCCGTGCAGGCATTTGCGGATGCTGTCGAATAAAACTGGAAACGGGGGAAGTCACTGCCCTGAGAAAGGGAGCAATTAAGCGGGATGGCACCGTGCTAGCCTGTAGCTGCGTACCTAAAGAAAATATCAAACTAGCTTAGGGGGCTCAGTAAGCTAGTTTGATCACACGGCTTGTGCGTATGAGTATTTTTGAGGCGAACTGGCTTCTTCGATAATCACTGCGCATAGCCTGTCGTGCATAATTTTTATTGCGTCACCCAACTGCATGCACTTACCTGAAAGCACCAAAGTAGGCTGAGCAACAAGGCACAAACTTGCATTCTCACCGGCATCAACCACCAACAGAATTGCCGAGTCACCATTTTCAATAAGTTTAACCGCAACCAATTCACAGCACAGCGGTTGTAGCTCAGTCCCTTGCTGTACAAAATACCAACTTTTTGGCATCAGCGGCTTTAAAAAACGATTAGCCGTCAATGCATTCAATATTAATTCAGCACGCTGGTCATTGGTTAATGCTAAACAACGACAGCGTTCTTCTAGCTCAAAATATAGCGCGGCATCATCAACGCAAAATGCGGATTCGGTAAACGCATCGGGCGTCAACATTTTGGCAGAAAAACGTGAACGAAAAAGCATGTCATGAGACAAATCCAACATTAATCGATCGTGTTCATCATCAAAATACCAGCGCCAGTTATCATCTGGCTTAATCCTCATTACTCTATCCTTAAACTATGAAGCATAATTAATTTTCCATTTGCTCTACGCTTACACTAATTTAAAACCAACTAATTAGGGTTTAATTAATGTAATAAAGCGATGGTAATTACTACCAATGATGTTTGGTAAAACATAAACGTCCTAAATATAGAACAACCGGGGATAAAAATAAAGCCCCGGTCATTAATTAGTCATAATTTAGATTAAATATGAGTAAGGATATCTTTAACTAATCCGGGTCCTTTAAAAATAAAGCCGGAATAAATTTGAATTAAAGACGATCCCGCCTCTATTTTCTCTCTGGCCGCCACCACAGAGTCTATACCACCAACGCCTATAATAGGCAGCTTGCCATTAAGCTCTTTCGATAAACGACGAATCACTTCGGTACTACTATATTGTAATGGTCGCCCGCTTAATCCTCCGGATTGATCGCTATTAATTAATCCCTGGACTAATTTACGATCCAACGTTGTATTTGTTGCAATCACGCCATCAATATTATGACGAACTAAACTATCAGCTATTTGGATCAATTCTTCCTCAGAAAGATCCGGCGCGATCTTTACCGCTATAGGAACATATTTAGCGTGTCGTTTTTCTAATTCAATTTGCTTTTGTTTTATTGCCATTAATAGATCATCTAATGCTGCACCATACTGTAAACGTCTTAATCCCGGCGTATTCGGTGATGATATATTTATCGCTATATAACCGGCGTAAGGATATACTTTATCCATACAAATCAAATAGTCATCTTTACCCTGTTCTACCGGTGTAGCTTTATTTTTGCCAATATTAACGCCAATAATTCCATCAAAATGGGTTTTCTTTAAATTCTCAACCAGGTTATCTACACCGTGGTTATTGAATCCCATGCGGTTGATCAACCCTTCCGCAGCGACGATCCTAAACAGTCTGGGCTTGTCATTTCCCGGCTGCGGTTTTGGCGTTACGGTACCCACTTCAATGGATCCGAACCCCATAGATCCTAAAGCATCAATACATTCACCATCTTTATCGAGACCGGCAGCAAGCCCTAGCGGGTTTTTAAATGTAAGCCCCATGCAGATAGTTGGTTTATCCGGGACTGATTGGCGAATAAGAAACTGCAATGAACGTCCATTAAGACGCCGAAGCTGACTAAAGGTAAATTCGTGCGCGCGTTCAGGATCTAGCTGAAATAGTACTTTTCTGATGAAAGGGTAGAACATGGCATCAATCTCATTGTTAATATTGATTATTTTAAGTTATACAAAACACATCTATCGGGTGATTTATACAGAAATGCTTTGTGTTCTAATGTTCAACAGTGCTCAGGTCTACTTGAATCACTCATTCAGGTACATAGAATAACTGAAAGCTCAGCCAGATTAGAATTTTTCTTCGCCGATATCATATACATTGCCACTAATTTACGTTCTCACTGGTCAATAAATCAGATTCATCCCCCAGTTAGATACAACGCCTTCATAAAAATCGTTCACCCCGACCGGCCCTACTACAGGCTTTAGGCCCTTTTATCATTTAGCGGATAGGCAACCTTAGTTAGCTTATCGATATCACAACCAAGATTTCGAGCTTAGGTCCTGCTAGCCAGAAGGGGAAAATTCTCATTAAACAAGATCACGTCAGAGCGACCCGATTAAAACGGTGCGTATCTGCTTTGACACTTCAGCTGATGTTTCTTTATTTGGTATTGTCTTCAATGGAGTTTCCCGACATTCGTGACATAGGCCGGGCGTGTAAATGCATTGTGATAAATGCCATACAACACCTTAGACAGGCAAAGATAGGATTGCCTAATATTAACTGGGAGTCAGACCATAGGTAATATTACCGATCAAAGCAATGGTAATAAAAACAACATTTATGTTATATTTATATCCTGCATATACTGTAGTTAGAAATAAACGAACAGGGTTGCTCATTGGAATATTGCAGATTTCCATTGCGCGATATAGGGGTGTTCTATATGTTTAAATATTCAGCGTCAGTCAGTTTTGATAAAGATACTGAAACCTATGAGATTTCATACAAAGACTTTAAAAACGTCTACGCTGTGGCTTACTCTGAGGATGATATCGAGCTGCAAGCCATGGACGGGCTATTAGCCGGAATTGCAGAACATATCGATTGCCGCATCCCTATTCCTGAACCCTCAGCCCATGAAAGTGGCGAAATTATTATTGTCCTTCCCATCCTTACCTGCTTAAAAATTACATTACATAATGCGATGATTCAAACCGGAACAAGGAAGATTGATTTAGCCAGAAAGCTTAATCAAAAAGGTCCACAGGTAGACAGACTTCTTGATATCACACACGCATCAAAAGTAGAGACATTGGAGCAAGCCTTATTTTTACTGGGATATGAAGTGTTTGTTTCCGTGAAAAAATCCAAAAAATAAAATAAAAAAACAACCGATTTGAATATTCAATTCAGATATTAAATATTGTTTTGGATCATTTATGGGGGCTTACTTTTTATCTATCATAACAACCAAGTGGCACCGTTCAAAAAACATACTATTACCTTGCCGCATAGATAAAGAGGATTACTATGAACATCTCAACGTCTGCTATTGCCCTGATTATACTGATGTGCCTAACATCTGCGTATATTGGATGGATGTCATCAGAGCTGTCGGGAGGAAAAACATACTTTACGATTAAATCTTGCCCCGTTGGTTAACCTTCGCTATCGCCCGTTCAGTGGCTAACTTAAGCAATTTCACCATTATCCAAACCTATATATCCATGCAACAAGAAGATCCTATCTATTGATCTGAATTGATTTCTTATCTATAACAGTAAAAACCCATCAAATTTTAAGCGTCGATGACCCTATTTGAAAAAGTCTTTATCACCGCTATTTTTCTCATTCTAAGCATCAGCATAGGGTGCATTTTTTTAGCTCAATATCTACTCTCTCCAACCCCAAAACCGCCAGCACAGCTTTATGTCCAGCTATCCGAAGGTTCTTGGGAGATAAAATCTGACGATAAGTAAAAAAGCGCCTCTACCCGGCTAAAAGCCATACCGACCGGCTAAATAGATCTTCGTTACCCCCAATCATAAATGACCTATCACCTAAAATAAAAAAACCGCTTTTTAAGCTAATTTCTAAATACCACCTGGCACCATGCAATCGTCATCACTGCGAAAGCAGGAATGCGATTCGTAGGCGAAGCAAACACTCGCATAGGGAATTATCAAAGTTTTAGCCAACCAACCACACTTAACCTCAGGGCTGGATCCCGTTTTTCAACGGGATGACGAGGATGATAGCTAGAATAACTATTAACTAACTCAACAACTCAACAACTCAACAACTCAACGTTACTCATAGCTCTTAGCTGACAAGCATTATTTATCCAACAGGCCGGGTATTGATCCGGCCTGTTGGGGTATCAGGCTAGATTATCCACCATTTAAGGTTTTAGTTATTTTCTCAAACAGATCGCCAGATAAATTATCCAATGCTTTTAGCTTTTCCAGAGAGCTACGCATCAGCGCCTGACGAGATTCATCATAACGGCTTAATCGGATCATTGGCTCAATCAGACGCGAAGCCACCTGAGGATTACGTTGGTTAAGATCGATCAATATTTCCGTCAGGAAATCATAACCGGATCCGTCTTTAGCATGGAATACTGACGGATTAGTGGAAGCAAAAGCCCCGATCAGTGAACGAATTCGATTAGGATTATTCATACTAAATGAACGGTGATTCAACAATGATTTAATCGTTTGTAGAACTTGCTTATTCGGGCTGCTGGCCTGAAGAATAAACCATTTATCCATCACTAAGCCATCCTGATGCCAACGCTCATCAAACTCTGACATTAGCTTGTCACGGCAGGGTAACTCTGCTGCAACCGCAGCCGATAAGGCAGCTAAAGAGTCAGTCATGTTATTGGCATGGTGATATTGCTGACTAATCAGATTATCGGCGAAATCACGATCGATAAATGCTAAGTAACTTAAGCACACATTACGCAACGCGCGTTTAGCAATATCACCATGATCAATCTGATAACGCTCGGTTTTATTTGCTACATAAATTGCCAGCCACTCATCCTGTAATTCCGTTGCCAGGCAGGTTATTAGCGAAGATCTGACCTGATGAATAGCATCGGGATCGATAATATCGAATAGCTCAGCGATTTCATTTTCTGAAGGTAGCGTCAATATTTGAGCGGCTAAGGCAGGATCCAATTGGTCCGATAATAATACCGCCCTAAAGGCGTCAACCACATGCAGAGGTAAATCAAACATTTCGCCTTGCTGTAAGCGACTAACGTTATCTTTAATATGCTTAGCCAATAACATTTGAGCCGCATCCCAACGGGCAAAGTCATTGGTTGCATATTGCATTAAGAACGACAGTTGCTGGTCGGTATAAGGATAATCCAGCTTTACCGGAGCAGAAAATTCACGCAGTAATGAAATAATTGGCTTTTCAGCCACTTTCTCAAAAACAAATGTCTGTTCAGATTGAATAACATTCAGTACAGAGCTCACTGGCCTTCCTTCTGAAAATAACGGAATAATGCTTCCATCATTAGAATAGAGCTCAATACTTAACGGAATATGTAACGGCAGCTTTTCATGCTGATCCTGCGTCGGTGGCGTCATCTGACGAACGGTCAAGATATATTGCTGTTTTACTTCATTATAGCTATCACGCACCGTGAGCTGTGGCGTTCCTGATTGGCTATACCAGCGTCTAAATAAAGTCAGATCAATGCCGGATGCATCTTCCATTGCCTGAACAAAGTCATCACAGGTCGCAGCACTGCCGTCATGACGTTTGAAGTAAAGCTTCATACCGGCCTGAAACTTCTCTTCACCGAGTAGAGTGTGCATCATACGGATAACTTCTGACCCTTTTTCATAAACGGTCAGCGTATAAAAGTTATTCATTTCGATGACCTTATCAGGTCGGATCGGATGCGCCATTGGGCTGGCATCTTCGGCAAATTGGGCACCGCGCATCACTCTGACAGAATCAATTCGATTAACCGCCCGGGATCCCAGATCGGAGCTGAACTCCTGATCGCGAAATACCGTTAAGCCTTCTTTTAGGCTTAGCTGGAACCAGTCGCGACAGGTTACCCGATTACCGGTCCAGTTATGAAAATACTCATGGCCAATAACGGCTTCAATATTAAGATAGTCTTTATCCGTCGCCGTTTCGGCCTTAGCCAGAACATATTTGGAGTTGAAAACATTTAACCCTTTGTTCTCCATCGCGCCCATATTAAAGAAGTCGACTGCGACGATCATATAGATATCAAGGTCATACTCCAGACCAAATCGAGTTTCATCCCACTTCATTGCATTCTTTAACGAGGTCATCGCCCAGTCAGCCCGGTCCAGATTTCCTCGATCGACAAATAGCTCGAGATCTACCTTACGGCCAGAGCAAGTAGTAAATGTATCACGTAGCACATCGAAGTCACCGGCGACCAGAGCGAACAGGTAACTTGGTTTCGGGAATGGATCTTCCCATTGGATCCAATGACGTCCGTCATCCAGATCCCCTTGAGCAATGCGGTTACCGTTAGATAATAAGTAAGGATAGGCTTTTTTATCTGCCACAATACGCGTTGTGAAACGCGCCAGCACGTCCGGGCGATCTAAATAGTAGGTAATATGACGGAACCCTTCGGCTTCACACTGGGTACATAATGCTTCACCTGAAAGATACAGGCCTTCCAGAGCACTATTCTTAGCCGGATGAATATCATTAATGATGGTTAAAGTGAAACGATCGGGAAGTTGATTGATGATCAACTGACCATCTGACTGCTGGTAATCAGCCCAAGGTTGTTGATCCACACTGACAGAAATTAAGGTTAGATTTTCACCATCAAGAATTAATGGCGCGTTGCGCTCACTATTACGCTGAACCTGCGTCACAGCGGTAACCCGAGTGGTTTCCGGTGACAGTTCGAAATCTAATGCAATATCGGTAATAGTAAAATCAGGTTTGGTATAGTCGTGGCGATATTTCGCCTGTGGCTTGTGAGTCATAAAAAAACCTATGTTGTTCAATCAATTCATAAACTGAGTCTATGCTTCTTCATCTGGAGTTGCAAAATGCTCGACGATTAAATCGGAAAAATAATCATTTGCTTCTCATCTGTTATTCAGTATCGTTGACTCTTAGCTATACCCCAAATAATTCGAGTTGCATTGAGACGGCAAGGGAGCGAGTCACGATGAGCTTACTCAGGTAAGTGATTCGGGGAGCGCGTGCAGCCAACAAATATGTAGCTTGAAGTATGACGGGTATAAATGCCGGAACATCTTCTCGCTTTTTTAAGTGAATATAACAGGTATACTCTCCGGATATTTCAGGGCGTCACTCAATGAGAAAACAGTAATCGCAACATGAAACCACACGCTACCCCTATCCTTACCTCAATATTAGATACCGACGCTTATAAACTGCATATGCAACAAGCCGTTTATCATCGTTATCGTAATACCACTGTCGTTGCCGAGTTTCGTTGCCGCAGTGAAGATCTTCTGGGTGATTACGCTGATGAAATCCGCCAGCAAATAGAACTGATGCGTGATTTAGCCCTAACAGAAGATGAATATACCTATCTGGCTTCCCTACCCTTTTTCCAATCTGACTACCTTGAATGGCTAAAAAGCTTTCGCTTTGATCCCTCTCAGGTTCAGGTAACTAACGATAAAGGCAGGCTGAAAATCCGTATTACCGGCCTTTGGTATCAAACGATTCTTTGGGAAGTTCCTTTATTAGCGGTTATCAGTGAAACCATTCATCGTAACCGAACCCCGGATATTGGCGTTGAACAGGCTGTTTCTTATTTACGCGAAAAACTGACTCGATTCCGCCATGACTATGCGGACATTGATTTATCACAGTTTAAGCTGTCTGATTTTGGTACCCGCCGTCGCTATACTAAAGATGTTCAGCATGCGATCGTCAGCGTATTGCAGCAGGAGTTCTCGCCCTATTTAATCGGTACCAGTAACTATGATTTAGCCCACCGGCTAAATCTGCCCCCTATAGGCACTCAGGCTCATGAGTGGTTTCAAGCCTTTCAGCAAATTAGTCCGGTATTAGCCAATAGCCAACGCGCGGCACTACAAGGATGGCTGGATGAGTATCCTGACCAGTTAGGCATTGCGTTAACTGACTGTATTACAATGGATGCATTCCTGCGTGATTTTGGCACCTATTTCGCCACCCAATATGAAGGTTTGCGGCATGACTCAGGGGACCCTTTTGAATGGGGTGAAAAAGCTATCGCCCATTATCAGGCGCTTGGGATTGATCCCCTCAGTAAGACATTAGTCTTTTCTGATAATCTGGATTTAGATAAAGCGCTGGCGCTTTATAAAAGGTTCCATAAGCAGATTAAATTAGTATTTGGTATTGGCACCCGCCTGACCTGTGACATTCCCGGCGTCAATCCGCAGAATATTGTGATTAAGCTTATTCAATGTAATGGCAAACCAGTCGCTAAACTGTCAGATAGCCCGGGTAAATCAATCTGTCAGGATAAAGGCTTCGTTAAAGCGCTACACAAAGCGTTTAACCTGCCGCTGGCAAAGCGCGATAACTGATATCACTCAATTAAAACCGCCTTTTGGATATAAAAAGGCGGTTTTTTTTAGTAACGTTATTCGCCGGAACGCCACTCAAAACGTCAAGAAGTTAAGAGTACATCGCTAAATTATGAACAAAGTTCAAATTATGTTGTAGATATTACTTTTTTCTACTTGTCAGATGGCGTGCAACAAGTAACATAGCAAAGTTATTCTCCCGATAAGTATGGGAAATAAACCTTATTCAAATACATTAACATCATAAGAGAGAACTTTATGAGCGTAGTGCCTGTAGTCGACGTACTGCAAGGCCGTGCTGCGGTTGACAGCGAAGTCACCGTACGCGGTTGGGTGCGTACCCGGCGTGATTCTAAAGCCGGTATTTCCTTCCTGACCGTCTATGACGGATCATGCTTTAATCCGTTACAGGCTGTCATTAATCATTCTCTGCCTAATTATCAGGATGAAGTGTTACACCTGACGACCGGTTGCTCGGTTATAGTGACAGGGACTGTGGTTGCCTCACCAGGTGAAGGTCAACCGGTTGAGCTACAGGCAACCAAGGTAGAAGTTACCGGTTGGGTTGACGATCCGGATACTTATCCGATGGCGGCTAAACGCCACAGTATCGAATATCTGCGCGAAGTGGCTCACTTACGCCCGCGTACCAATATTATTGGTGCCGTAGCCCGCGTCAGACATACGTTGGCCCAGGCTATTCATCGTTTCTTTGATGAGCAAGGCTATTTTTGGGTTTCGACGCCAATTATCACCGCATCGGATACCGAAGGTGCCGGTGAAATGTTCCGCGTCTCTACCTTAGATTTAGAAAACCTGCCTCGCACAGATAAAGGTGCCATTGATTTCGGTCAGGACTTTTTTGGTCGTGAATCATTTTTAACCGTATCCGGCCAGCTAAATGGCGAGACTTATGCCAGTGCCCTGTCGAAGGTTTACACCTTTGGCCCGACCTTCCGTGCAGAAAATTCAAATACCAGCCGTCATTTAGCTGAATTCTGGATGGTCGAACCAGAAGTCGCCTTTGCCGATTTAAATGATGTTGCAGCGCTGGCAGAAGCGATGCTGAAGTATGTCTTTAAGGCCGTGTTGGCTGAACGGGCTGACGATATGGCCTTCTTTGCTGAGCGTGTCGATAAAGAGGCTATCTCTCGCTTAGAGCAGTTCGTCACTTCGGACTTTGCCCAGGTTGACTACACTGATGCCATAGAAATTCTGTTAAGTTGCGGGCAAACGTTTGAGAATCCGGTGAGCTGGGGGATTGATTTATCCTCAGAGCACGAACGCTACTTAGCTGAAAAACACTTTAAAGCACCGGTGGTAGTGAAAAACTATCCGAAAGATATTAAAGCATTCTATATGCGCATGAATGAAGATGGCAAAACGGTTGCAGCCATGGACGTTCTTGCACCGGGCATCGGTGAAATTATCGGGGGTTCTCAGCGTGAAGAACGCTTAGATAAGTTCGACCAGCGTCTGGCAGAAATGGGCTTAAATAAAGAAGATTACAGTTGGTATCGCGATCTGCGTCGTTATGGCACAGTTCCGCATTCAGGATTTGGTTTAGGATTCGAACGTTTAATTGCTTATGTTACCGGCGTACAGAACGTTCGAGATGTAATACCTTTCCCAAGAACCCCTAGAAACGTATCATTCTAAAAAATGAAATAAGTTCAATTTTTTTAAAGGCCAGAGATTCTGGCCTTTTGTTTTTCAAAACTTAGACCAATATCACAAAGTTCAATCACATTAACATTTAGAAATACATATTTTCCGCTTGTAACTTCTTTAGTATATTAGTAGCATTTAAAGGCTAGATAAACTGCCCCACGAATGAAAAACTGCGGGTGGCTACAAAAATGGCATCAAATGTTTACCAACTTTAAAGTTGGAAGCAGTGGCAGATGTCTAACAACTCCAACGAGGGAAGTTATTAAAATGATGAAACGTAAAATCTTAGCAGTGATCGTTCCAGCCCTTTTAGTTGCTGGTACAGTAAACGCAGCCGAAATTTACAACAAAGACGGCAATAAATTAAGCATCACCGGAAAAATCCAAGGTTCACACCTGTTCTCCGATGATAAAAAAAGTGATGGCGATAAGACCTATGCCCGTTTCGGCTTAAAAGGTGAAACCCAAGTCAACGATCAAGTTGTTGGTTATGGTTTTTACCAAACTGAGCTAAATGCAAGCTCATCAGAAAACAGTCAAACCAATGGCTCAAAAACTCGTCTAGCCTATGCTGGTCTGAAAGTAGGCGATGCTGGTTCTTTCGACTACGGTCGTAACTACGGTATTCTGTATGACATCGGCGGCTGGACTGACGTTCTGCCAGAGTTCGGTGGCGACTCTTACCAACAAACTGACGTCTTTATGACTCAGCGTGCTGGTGGCTTAGCAACTTACCGTAACAAAAACTTCTTCGGTATGGTTGACGGCTTAAACTTTGCCGTACAGTACCAAGGTCGTAACGACTCAAATGACCGTAACCGTACAGATCGTAACGGTGACGGCTGGGGTCTATCATCTACCTATGATTTAGGTATGGGTCTGTCTTTAGGTGCTGCTATGGCATCATCTGACCGTACTAGTGGCCAAACCACTGATGGTGAAGGCGATCGCGCTGACGCATACACTGGTGGTATCAAATACGACGCTAATAACGTCTATTTAGCTGCTATGTACAGCCAGACTTATAACATGACTACCTTTAATAAAAACTCTGATGCAAACCTTAATTCAGCGTTTGCTAACAAAACTCAAAACGTTGAGTTAGTTGCACAGTATATGTTTGACTTTGGCCTACAGCCATCACTGGCCTGGGTTTACTCAAAAGGTAAAAACTTAGACTACTCTGTTGGTGCTAAAACTTATGATAGCCAAGACTTAGTAAACTATGTTGACGTCGGCGCTACTTACTACTTCAACAAAAATATCTCAACTAAAGTTGACTATAAAATCAACATGATGGATGAGAATGACTTTACTAGAAGTGCTGGCATCACTACTGATGATGTTGTAGCTGTTGGTATCGTTTACCAGTTCTAATTCATATTTTATGAATAGCTGACAAAGGCACCTTCGGGTGCCTTTTTATATTTTATACCATCAGAAAAAACGCTATACCACAAGTATACCAAGGTGACAGTATCATTAGATTTTTCAATATATTCTGCAGCCTTATCGTTTTATTTACTTTTTCATTCTAAACATTTGTCAAACCCGATAAATTGACGTTACTCTGGTTACACTTTTCTCCGTTAATCTAATCCATGGAAGCTACTCACTATGTTTGAACATATTACAGCCGCGCCCGCTGACCCTATATTAGGATTGGGAGATCTTTATAATGCTGAAACCCGCCCTAATAAAATCAATCTGGGCATCGGCGTTTATAAAGATGAAACTGGCCAGACCCCGGTACTTGATAGCGTAAAAAAAGCCGAGCAGTATTTACTTGAGAATGAAAAAACTAAAAACTACCTTGGCATAGCCGGACTGGCAACTTTTGCTACCTGTACTCAAGAATTACTGTTTGGTAGTGCAAATTCGATTATCACAGAGAAACGTGCCCGCACAGCACAGGCTCCGGGCGGTACCGGAGCACTACGGATTGCCGCAGATTTTATCGCATCAAATACCAATGCCAAACGCGTATGGATTAGTAACCCAAGCTGGCCTAATCATAAAAACGTTTTTAACGCCGCCGGATTAGAAACGCCTGAATACACCTATTACAATGCTGAACAACATTCTCTGGATTTTGACGGCATGTTAGCCAGCCTTGAAAAAGCTCAGGCCGGTGATGTGGTTTTATTCCACGGGTGCTGTCACAATCCTACCGGTATCGATCCTACCGAAGAACAGTGGAAAGTACTGGCTAAGCTGTCTGCGGAGCGTGGCTGGCTTCCCCTTTTCGATTTTGCCTATCAGGGTTTTGCTAAAGGTTTAGAAGAAGATGCCCAGGGCCTGCGTATTTTTGCCGCATCTAACCCTGAACTGATCGTTGCCAGTTCCTATTCTAAAAACTTTGGTCTCTACAATGAACGGGTTGGAGCCTTCACTTTAGTGGCAACCGACAGCGAAACGGCTGAGCGCTCATTTAGCCAGGTTAAATCAGTTATCAGAGCCAATTACTCCAACCCACCGGCTCATGGCGCTTCCATTGTTGCTGCCATACTCAGTAACCCAAGCCTGCGCGAAAGCTGGGAACAAGAGCTGACGGATATGCGTCAACGCATTCATCGCATGCGCCAGCTTTTTGTTAATACCTTACAAGAAAAAGGCGCTCAGCAGGACTTCAGCTTTATTACCCTGCAAAACGGTATGTTTTCCTTTAGTGGCTTAACCCCGGAGCAAGTACTGCGCTTGAGGAATGAATATGCCATCTATGCGGTTAACTCTGGCAGGATTAATGTGGCAGGTATGACATTAGATAATATGGCCCCGCTTTGTGAAGCTATCGTTGCGGTGCTTTAAGAATATCGCAGCCAGGCGTTGTTAGTACTGATAAAAACCAAAGGACGTTGAAAAACGTCCTTTGGCTATTAACGCTTTTATTAAAAATAACGTTAATCTAAAGCCGATCGGCAACAAAAGGATTAGTCTGGCGCTCGTCACCAAAGGTCGACATTGGCCCATGCCCCGGAATAAACTGCACATCATTACCCAACGGCCATAGTTTCTCGCGAATAGACGAAATCAAATCAGAATAATTTCCCCGCGGAAAATCCGTCCGCCCTATCCCGCCGCAAAATAGCACATCGCCGACCGAGGCTAATTTAGCTGACGCTGAAAAGAAAATGATATGGCCTGGCGTATGTCCCGGCGTATGGCGAACGAATAATGTTTGATGGCCAAAACTCACTGAATCGCCCTCATCCAGCCAACGATCGGGAACAAAGGCAGTACAGTTTTCTAAACCAAAGCGGGCACTTTGTTCTGCCAGACTTTCCAGTAAGAAGCTATCATCCTTATGCGGACCAACAATAGGTACCCCATAATGTTGAGCAATTTCAGTCGCAGCACCGACATGGTCAAGATGTCCATGGGTTAGCAATACTTTTGCCAGCTTAACCCCTTGAGCTTCAATTGCGCTGATTAATAGCGCCGATTCCCCACCGGGATCAACAATGGCCGCTTGTTGGGTCTCTTCACACCATAATAGCGTGCAGTTTTGCTGGAATGGCGTAACGGGAATAATTTGATATTTCAAAGAAACACTCCATTAAGGCTAAACGTCTGTAGGTTTTTAATTAATGTCCCATACTACTGGGTTAAGGCTCATTTGTTTAGCACCCATGATTAAAATTATCCCCATAAAAAACGCTCAATTAAGAGCGTTTTTTATGCAAATTAAAACTTACCAAGTTCTTACCGGTCCGGTATCGACGTGAACAAAGTTACTTCCGGGATAATAACCGACACCGCCTGATTTCAGCTGTAACGCAGCATCCCTCAGATTTTTTAACGGCACACCGACAATACGGATGTCGGCCGCTTTTCCTAAAGTATGATAACTGTGTTTAGCCACGCCACGTTTCTGTGTACGCATACCATTGTTGGTATTCACGCTACGATAACCGCAAATCAATTCAATCGGTTTATTTAACCCAAACTGCTTCTGCAAATAGTAAAGCTTATCGTAGAGCTTTGGATCAATGGTAATCACCTGATCGGTACGACGATCGCGAAAAATATGATTCAACCGGGCCAGCTCGGTTTTGTTATAGCTCTTACCATTAAAATAGGTCGATTTTATCGTCTCATTAGTATTGATATTTTTAATCAGCAAGGTGCGAGTACGAGACTGGCTCTGACTTTTGGTGGTAGCGGTTTTAGGGGCAGCTAACAAGACATTTGGAACTAATGCCAGGCTCAAAGCTGCACCACCAAGAGTCAGCCATTTACGGCGATGATGATCTATTTTATCCATAGTTTCTATTTGTACTCAGTAAAGCAATTTAATTTTACACAACCGATTAATAATCAATCGCATACCAACTTGGTCAATAAGCTATTCGCCAGCATGGCTCGGTGCCTCAGCTGACAGAAAGCATGTTGAATGATTATCGATAAGTATTGGAACGATTTTTACCATAACATAAAATGATTCAGTGGTTGTTTCAACGAGCGCTTAAAATGTAAGCGCTCGTTAATATACATGATATAGGACAACCGAAATGGCGAGGTTACTGCATTAATGCAATAATTTTTCTACCTGAGGTAACTCTTTAATACCCTCTTTGGCTGCCCGGTCGTAGCCATAAATATCAGTACGGAATTCAGGATTGCCATCGGCAGATACCCATGAAGTCATATAGTAAAGTTGTACCGGTATCTTTTCACGGATAGGCGCATAAGTTGTACTGCCACGCTTAAGCGTCCCTTGAATTTTTGCATCATCCCACCCGGCATCATTAAGCAGCATTCCGGCTAATTCAGAGGCCTTGTTTACCCGAATACAACCAGAGCTCAATGCCCGCATGTTTCGATCAAACAGGCGGTGATTAGGGGTATCGTGTAGGTAAATAGCATCATTGTTCGGCATATTAAACTTAAAACGGCCTAACGAATTGCTCCGACCCGGCGCCTGCTGTAAACGATAATGAGATGAGCCTTCTGACCAGTCAATGGTACTTGGATCAACAGCCTCGGCATTATTGCCCCAGCCGGCATAAACGGTATATCCGGCACGCTTCAAATATTCTGGGTCACGCTTAGCCTTAGGAACAATATCTTCGCGAATCAGTTTAGTCGGTACATTCCACGGTGGGTTAACCACTACATTATTCAATGCACTGCTCATCAGCGGCGTTTTTCGGCTCGAAGAACCAACAATAACCTTAGACTCTAAAATCAGCTCACCATTGATATAATAAACCAATGAGAAATCTGGAATATTAACAAAAATGCCGGTATTCATTGCGTCAGGTAACAGACGTAGTCGTTGAATATTTAACGCTAATACGGCAGCCCGAATTTGCGGCGCCATATTCAGTGAATCGCGGGTGCTGCGGCCAATCACACCGTCAGCTTCGAGTCCGTACATTTGCTGAAAACGTTTCACGCCATCAACTAAATCAGGGGTATAAACCAGCAATTCAGATGCAATAGCTTTAGTCTCTTCATCAACCTTCACTGCTGTCGCGGCAGAGGCTTCGGGACTTGGAATCACTTTGTCTTGGGCCGCTTGTTCTGATGACTCTTTTTTCGCGGTCATCACGCCGCTGCGAGTCAAAATATCTCTCAATACCGGAACATCTTGACTGGTATTTCCCGGACGTAAGCTCTGCTTTGAATCTTCCATTTGTGGCCAAGGCTGAGCATCACCAATAATCGGTCTCAATGCTTTATGCATACCGGCATATTGGCTATTTTGCGGCGCCAGACTTTGAATAAACTTGGTCATATCGCCGCCGTGTACGGCAACTTGCCACTGCTGTAATCGTTCGGCTGACGGAGCGGCTAACTTGTAAGAACCTGAGTTATAAAGCCAGCGGCTACCATTGGCACCGACACCTTCAACAAAATGTAAATAGCCCACCAATGCGTCAGACAAAATAGCGTCACGAGCTAAACCTGTAACCTGCGTATCCGCCAGTAATTTAGCCCATTGACCAAACTGAGGATTAATTCCCGCTAACGCCATTTCAGCCAATTGTTGTTGGAATTGTTGCTGAAGCTGAACGTCTGCCCACATCAGTTTCATATCTGACGCGGCATAAATCGGCGCAAGCTCGGATAAATATTTTAAAGACACGTCTGCGGGTAATGATGCTGTTAACATCTCCCGGCTCTGGCTCACATTTATCGATGCCGGTGGTTGTTGTACTGCGACAACAGGTGCTACTTCAGCAGCCGTTGATGCAACGTCTTCAACCGCCGAACTGGTGTTTTCAGGCTCAGTAGCCCATGCGCTGACCGGAGATGAAACCAGCATCGCCAGCGTACATCCCATAATTATACTATGGAGAGTTTTTCGTTTTACCAACAACATCCCTTGTCCTCTACTTAACTAAAAATATCATGAACTATTGCCCGTGCCCGGGAATAACTAATAAGTGAGCCAGCGTTAAAATAGCTCGATCAATACATCCTGTATTACTTGGTATCCGAAAAATACGGCCGCCTAATGGCGACCGGATTACAGATTATCCTAATGGGCTCTCAATAAACAATGCCATAAGGCTATATTTATTATAGCAACCCTTCAGAAACATTCATTTCTTGATCTTGTTCAATTTGTTGTGGTTTGTCCGCATCAGTTTCAGCGCTCTTCTCTATGCCAAAGCCGCGTAAGCCAACCACGTGTACATGTTCATGATTTTGGAATACTTTACGCACCAGCTTATAGGTCGTCCCTTTTTCAGGGCTGATATTTTCCGGTGCTGCAATGATTAACTGCATCTCCAGACGATCGCAGAGCTCAAACAATGTGGCAATAGAATTAGCATCCAGGCGGGCTGCTTCATCAAGGAACAGTAAGCGGCATGGTGCAATATCTTTACCCCGTAAACGCCTTGATTCTTCTTCCCAGCTCTGAACAACCATAACCAGAATAGACATACCAGTACCGATCGCCTCACCGGTAGATAACGCACCGCTTTCAGCACGCAACCAACCATCAGAACCCCGGAAAACTTCAACTTCCAGCTCAAGATAATTACGATAATCCAGCAGCTCTTCACCAATAGTTTGTGGCGTACGCTGCCCCATATCAATATGCGGATTTAAGCGCTGATAGAGCTTAGCTAAGGCTTCAGAGAACGTCAGGCGGTTACTGCTAAACAGGTCCTGATGTTGTTCCTGCTGCTCCGACAGAACTTCCAACAGCATAGAGTGAGCTTCACGAACGTTAACATTTAAGCGAACGCTCTTAACCTGACCAAATGCAACGGCCTGTAGGCCCTGATTGAGCATTCTGATACGGTTTTGCTCACGTTGAATTGTTTTACGGATAATATTCGCGACGCTCTTCGAACTGATAGCCAGTTTTTGTTCGCGAGCAGTAAGCTCTTCAGTCAGGCGGGCCAGTTCAATTTCCATCTGCTCGATGGCTTCAACCGGATCGTCTGTACGAATGATATCCTGACGAATACGCTCACGCAGGTGCTGATAAACCGCAATGTAGAACTGAATTTTCTTCTCTGGCCGTTTCGGATCTTCCGAAGCGCGCAGCACATCACGTAAATGCTCATTGTCAGCAACGGCCAGGCGCAGTGCACCCAAAGCCTTATCCGACATAGAACGCAGCTCTTCTGCATCCATATAGGCCAATTCACGGCGATGTAAGCGGCGCTGCACATCATTATCTTTAACTAAGCGCATCACCATGCACCAGCCGGCTTTAGCGGTGACTACCTGCTCACGCATCTGGTGATAATCACGCTCAATTTTACGTAATTTCTTCTGCAGGCTATCCATTTCTGCTTCACAGAAAGTAATCTGCTTTTCTAGCTGATTGCACAGCTGGCGGTTAGTGCTCAGACCGGCATAAAGCTCATCGCGACGCTGCCTTGCTCTGGCTTCGGCATTAGGATCGGCCTGAACGCCAATATCCAGCAACTCTTGCCCAAGTTCTTTAAGCATATCGCGCTTAGCTTCATAAGAACTTTTCAATGATGCCAGTACCTGACTGAACTGTGTAAATTGAGTCTGATAACTCCGTAATTGCTCACGCGCACGGGTACGGTCTGCTTCAGCATGCTCCAGCCGCTGACGCAGCTTATCATTAAGATCGGAGTTTTCAGTCAACATCCCGGCTGAATCACTGTAGCTAAAATGAACCCGACGCTGGACAACTTCAGTGAGAGAGAACGCCTGTTGTTTAGCCTGACGCTGAACGCTCTGGGCCTGAGCATAATTGCTCTGTAAGTTCTCGTGTTGCTGCGGATCGCTCTGCAGTACGGCAACAATCGGCTCCAGCTTAGCCAGCGTTAATCCATGCTGTTGAATATAACGGGCAGCGTCCTGAGCCTCTTCTAAATCTTCACGGATAACATCTACCCGCTCAACCAAGGTTTCATCAGCTAATACATGAAGCTGTGGCATAACGCGGTTAAGTTGGCTAATGCTCTCCTTAACCTGATCTAACTGCTGCTTATGCTGGCGATCCTGATTTTCATGGCCGTTTAACTCACGTTCAATTTCACCACGGCGGCTGGTTAACTGACGGATTTCGGCTTCAGGATCGCTTTCAAAGGCAACTGAAAGATGGCTACCGACAAAACGGCTAAACCCCTGATGCAGACGCTGTGTTTTTTGTACGTCAAAA
>POVV01000255.1_pt1 | contig 40691 bp, 24 predicted proteins | sample 1560271 | NCBI WGS metagenome assembly POVV01 (sample SAMN08337232, study PRJNA429181) | Bioreactor metagenome, whole genome shotgun sequencing project. | biome: cows' rumen and soil; feature: anaerobic; isolation source: anaerobic chemostat enrichment culture, galacturonate as sole carbon... | reverse complement strand
TTGTATAAATGAATTATTTACGATAATGACTTGGAGGTATACCATAGTGTTCTTTAAATATGCGAGAAAAATGAGAGACGTTTTCAAAGCCAACAGAAAAACAAATATCATTAACAGAAAGAGATGAGATTTCAAGCATTTCTTTCGCTTTACACAGACGTTTATTCCTGATCCACATAGCTGGTGATTCGTTGAAAACCAACATGAAGTCACGTTTGAAACTGGATAGGCTTCGTCCAGATAGATATGCTAACTCAGGTAGAGTAACTGGATTCGTATAATTTTGTTCAACAACCTCTCTGATGTCAGCCCTTACCGGTTGTCGTAATTGTAAAATCTGACGAAATGTATTCTTACTATCGTGTGACACATCAAATAATAGTTCCATTATTTTCAAACGCAACAATTTAGGGTTTACTTCTGCCAGATTGTTAAAATATGGTTTAAGAGAATGAGCAAACGCGATGAGGCAGTCACTCATCGGATTGACAGTTGTTTTTATTTCTTCATTGGAGCGAGGAACAGTTATTTCTGCTTTAGTCAGAAATTCTTTTAGAATGTCGTCTTTTAGGCAGAACATCAGACTGTCGTATATATTGTCATTCTCTGGGTTTCCTTTCTTTTCGTATTTGACAGCAGTAGCTTTTTTGAGCAAAATCATTTCATTCTTGCCTACTACATATGTTTGCTTTCCATAAGTAAGTTTATTGCTTCCTTCCAAAACAAATAACAAAAGATGTTCTTCGAGAAACATAGTACCCGATCCCTGCATACTGTGGATACATTGCTCAATGACTGAGCAACCATCTAATCTTAAAGTGCTTTGAGAAACAAGACCTGAAACAAGTGATGTTGGTACTTTAATATATCTTTTCATTTTTAAAATAATTGGTAATATCAATTACTATAACGAATACAAAATTAGATGGTTTTAAATTTAACCAATTTTCTATTTAGCTCAATATTGTTTTCTTTTTAGTCCAATTTATAGATTTCAATATATTTTTGCAAGTATCCACTTATAAAGTAAAACAGCTTCTGTTTGGAGAAGCTATCTGTTATTTGATTTGTCATTATTGTTTCCTGTAAAAATCCGGTGTAGGGATTAGTTTCTTTCTCGACCATTGCTGCCAATATGGATATATAGGAGGGGTATTACTTGCTTCATCCAGCTTTCTGATTTGTGCCTCTGTTAGATTCCATCCCACAGCACCCAGATTCTGTTTGAGCTGATCTTCGTTTCTTGCACCAATGATTATGGAAGATACTGTTGGTCGTTGTAGAACCCAGTTAATAGCTACCTGAGCTACTGATTTGCCGACTTCGTCTGCAACCACTCGCAAGGTATCTAATATATTATATAGCATGTTGTCTTGCACTGCTTCGTCAGGAACAGTTGTTCCACCTTGCGCTATTCTTCCATCCTTCGGAATTGGGTTGTTCCGCTTATATCGTCCTCCCAGTCTTCCTGAGGATAACGGAGACCAAACAATAGTCCCGATATTTTGATCTACACTTAATGGCATCAGTTCCCATTCGTACTCTCTATTCGCCAAAGAGTAATATACCTGATGTGCTACGTAGCTATTCCATCCATACTTGTCGGATATCCCGATCGATTTCATTAACTGCCAACCCGAAAAATTAGATGCGGCAATATAGCGTACTTTCCCGCTGCTAACCATATCATCTAAAGCTCTTAAAGTTTCTTCTACGGCAGTAACACCATCAAAACTATGCATATGATATATATCAATATAATCGGTATTCAGACGTTTAAGACTTCCCTCCAATTGTCTGACAAGGCGAAAACGGGAAGAGCCTTGATTGTTAGGGCCTTCTCCAAAATTAAAGGTTGCTTTTGTTGATAGCAATAACCCGTCTCTGCTTTTTCCTGCAAGAGCTTTACCTAAAATTTCTTCTGACAAACCTTTGGAATATACATCAGCTGTATCAAACAGATTGATTCCTGCATCCAAGCAAATATCAATAAGCCTTGTAGCTTCTTTTAATTGTGTTCCTCCCCATGCTTTATAATATTCGCCTACTCCGCCGAAGGTTGCTGTACCAAAACTCAGAACCGGAACTTCCAGACCGGATTTACCAAGAAATCTATACTCCATATCTCTAACCTTTTATATTTTGTACATGTAAAATTATAAAATATTGGAAATAGTAGTATTGAGTTATTCGAAGTTCGTATATTTTCCTTTACACTATATCATCTACGTTTTTTTTCCATAAATTACAATCTGAAAGGTATATTATGCGGATAAAATCCAACCTATTCAAAAAGGCAATACTGTGGATTGTTTAATATAACGCATTACAAATGAGCTTTGAATCTTGCTGATATGGGGGATTGCTGAAAGTTTCTGTGTTACAAAATCATTAAATGCATCAGGGTCTGCTACTACAACTTTCAGAATAACATCGAAAATTCCACCAGTAACATATGCTTCCATTATTTCATCCAATACTGATATCTGCGATAAAAACTCTTCTACGTATCCAATCTGCTGTGTATGAAGAGATACGTGTACGATAACTGTAAAATTTAGTCCTACTTTTTTGTGGTCAACAAGGGCCACATACCCTTTGATATAGCCATTGCTTTCAAGCTTTTTTATTCTGTCGTAGACTGCCGTGCGGGACATCCCTAACTCTTCAGTAAGGCTTGTTATATCAAATCTTGCATTTTTCTGAAGTATCCTTAATAGATTCAATTCTTGCTTATTCAGATTTTCCATTGGATTTTTTCCGTGCAAGATAATTATATATAATTATACATTGTACATAATACTATAAAAATTTACATAAATAGGATTATTTACATAGTTTATTCTATATATAAGAATATATTATTGATATATCTAATTTTGACCGTTCAATATAAAACACAACAAGAAGTAAATTATTTATTTGTACTTAAAATGATAAGATATATTATTATTGTAACATTAGGGGCATTAAGTTATGGAATGCTGTCTTCATTCGCTAAGATTGCCTATGGGCAAGGATATAATGCAGGCGAAATAACATTTGTGCAAGCCTTGGTCGGGGCTGCCTTTTTATGGCTTATTGTATTGATCAGAAATTTTCGAACAGAAAAATACAAACTGGAAATCAATTGGAAATTGCTTTTAGCCGGATCCACTATGGGTATTTCGGCATATACTTACTATTTATCAGTCCAATATATTCCTGCCTCATTGGCAATTGTTCTTTTGATGCAAATTACCTGGATGAGCGTTCTCGCCGAATGGCTGCTTTTTAAGAAAAAACCTTCATCAGTAGAATTAATTGCTATACTGTTTATTATAGGAGGCACAATGTTGGCAGGAAATTTAACAAATGTACAAGCACTGAATTTATCACCTATTGGAATATTATTGGGATTGACAGCTTCATTATTATATACTTTATATGTGATTTTTACAAGTAAGTTAGGTAATGATACACCAATGTTTGAAAAGAGCGCCTTGATGACAACTGGCTCAGCTTTGATGATATTACTTATTAACCTAAAGTCTATAACAACTAGTTCTCACTTAGATCTTGGTCTTTTACAGTGGGGCAGCTTTTTAGCTTTGTTTGGAACCATTATTCCTCCTATATGTTTCACAAAGGGGATGCCAAAGATCGGATCGGGAATGAGTGCTATTTTACTTACGCTTGAATTACCTGCAGCCATATTCTGTGCACATATAATTTTAGGTGAAAATGTGTTTTTTTTGCAAATCATAGGGATCATTATCATGCTTGGAGCAATTATTTTTCTAAATAAAGCAAAAGATAGGAAAGAGGAAAATAAATAGTATAATGATGCTACTTCCTTTGGGAGCAATATCTGTAATCTGAGTTTTTCCGATGAATTTCTTAATTTCTTTAAGAAAGAAAAAAGAAGTTAGGCATACAGCAGTCTGCCAGCACAAGATAAAAAGGCATCATTTTAATTGTTACGAATTCATAGTTTCCTTAAGAGCATTTATCCAAGAACTGTATCTACGTATTAATTACTTGCATCTTCCTGTTTCCAGAATCTATTCAGTTCATATAATGTTGTTCTTAAATGAGATTTTTATGTTTACTTGAGGAACAGAACTGAAAAGAAAGTCTGACACCAAATTCGAAATAAACAATTATAAACAAACACTTTATAAAAAAAACAATATATTTAGAATGGAGTTTCGCCTAACATGCCGTAGCTTTACATGAATTGAAAACGAATATAGTGTTACTTCCTATTGGTACAACAAGAAAAGATTGAAAGAGATCTAGAAATAAACAAAATGCAATTGAACACATACAAAACAAGGTTCCAGTTTGCCTGTATCTTGTTGATGAAGAGAACTGCTTTCATAGAATATATCATGACATTGTACAGAAAAAAGAGAAATGCTTATTCTCTTGAAACAATTCCATTCACAGCCTAATCGAATATACATTGTCAGTATCAGCTTTAAGATAGATCCTGAAACGAATGTGGATAATCGCCTCCCATAATTTTTTTGTATTCCATCAGAAAAGACATATATCTTAATCTGGCTTCGTTTTCCATTTTTAATCCAAGGAAGGCTTTTATTTCATAAGATAAAGCACTATCGTTCAAGGAATCCAGATTAAATATGGCTTCTGCTAATTTTATTGTTGTATGATGTGTTTTAGCTACATGACTTTTTTCTATTTCAGCCAAAAGAAGAGGTTCCAGCTTGCTCTCAATCGAGACTTTAATAGAGTCGAATAGTTGATGATTGGAATGTTCCAAAAATCTGCCCCGACTCAGAATAACCAATAACTCCTCTTTATCCTTTTCGAAATTGGTCTCGGACGATATAATCTGAATGCACCGGATGTAGTCGCAATACACCTCTTCTGTTTGTACTATCCTGAAATACCCCTTATTATATACTAATTCAATTCCATCTAGTTCGCCTAAGGCTTTACGTAAATGGTTGATGGTGACCCCCCTCGAATTTTTCACTTTATCTTCAGCTTTTTCAGGCCATAAGATATTGCTAAGCCGTTGAGATGTAATTCCATTGCCGGTACTATGTTCCAAAATCAGACAAAATGTTTGTTTTAACCTTGTACTGAATAGGTATGTAATATCTTTCTTGTGTCTATCAAATACAGTAAATTCACCAAATAAGTAGATTGAATTTGGTTTAGCACGGTTTTCCTCCTCTTTAGAGGAGGTTTGCATAATCACATTTTGATTAATCGTGTATTTTCTTCTATATTTCTTGTATATAAAATATCCTAGGACCGAGCATATAGCTAAAGTTGATAGAAGGATGGCTGCAATTTTGGTATAATCAGAGTTATCAGAGTAGCCGTTTAATTCCTCAGCCGAAATAGGAGGAAAAGCCAGTGAATAAACTTTTATACTAGATGAGATATCATCTTTAGACTCTTGAACTATCGTAAATAAGCAACTTAGCTGTTCGTCGTAATAAAGTTTTGCATTGGTTGTAATCTTATCCGAATAGATAGGGATAGAATCTCCAAGTATTCGATTTTGTCCATTTGCCAGAGAAAATTGATACAACTTCAAAAACGAATCAGATACATGTTCGGGATAACACAGCGCATAGAAACACGAATCGCCAGACATAACCAGATTTCTGGCAGGCACGGCATTATCTCCTTTCCATGATATTTGCCAAAGCTTTGTAATTGCCTTTGTGTCGAAATCAACTTTATATAAGTCATACATGTACTTCCGTCCGACAATATGTTCACCCGCCTCGTTACCCATACCGCCAAATATGTAGGCTGTATTTTTCTTATCATCATATGTTGCTGACAAAAAATAACGAGGGAAAATAATGTCTCCACTAAATTTGTTTAAAACAGTCCATCGAGTTGAATCCGTATTGTAAGAATAAAACTTATTGCTATACATACCATTTCCATATCCACCAAATATTGTCAGGTTTCTTTTGCTAGTATTATAAAAAGCTCCGTGATGATGTAGTTCTCGCTGCAACCGATCATGGCTTTCAATAGTCCATTCGAAAGAGTTTAAGTCGAGACTGGCAACAGTTGGACCCGTATACGGCCTGTTGTAGTAGGGCTCATACACATACAGCTTGTTTTGCTGTGTGTCAATGAAGTTTGTGGCAAGAACAAGCTCAACAGGACACTTCTTCTCGAAAACTATTTTCCGAGACTTATTAGTTTTAGTATTAAATATAAATATAGAATCTCTATTGAAATAATATATTTCTTTTTTTACTTCGTTATAATTAGATCCTGCTATTGTCTGAGAATAAGCTGATGTGATTAATTTCCATTCATAGGCATCATTGATCAACCATTCGGGGTTAGAGACCTTTCCTGTTGCTTTGCCCTTACTGTCGTGAACTATATTTCCTTCATTTTCTTTTAGTGGAAAGTCATATCTTTTTTTATAATTTCCTATTGATAGTTGTTTTATGGCAAAAGAAGGAACATCTATGATATAATCACTTTTGCCGAAAATTATTTCAGGTTCATACTGATCCGGCAAGCTTAGCCCTGTGGCCCTAAACTTGTGATCAGTAACATACAAATCGACAGAATTGTTAATTAAGTCGATCGTAATTCTAACCTTTACCCAACCCAAATTGGCCAGTCGACTCTTATTCAACTCAGCTACAATTCTGCTACTCTTTCCCTCTTCATTGAATCGAAAGATGCAATGTCCTGCCTGACCCTCGTAAAGAAGATTATAAATTCTGTCGTCGTTCTTGTTTTTAATTCTGACAATATGACCTACACGAGTTTCGTAATCTAACGAAAGATAAAAATCTATATCAAAACTTTCAGTAAAGGATATCGATCTATGGTTAAACACATCAAAAGACGTCCGTTTATCTATCGGCTGTTCATTACCTTTGAATTTTAATCCCTGAGCTATAGCCGATTCTGAAATAAATAAACAAAGAATAAAAAGTATATAATACAATCTCATAGAGTAGAGTATAACATCGATTCAGTTAATCATTAGAAAATATATTAGAAAAGCTCTCTATTTTTGTGTATATCTTATATGTGATACAATTATTAAGTAATAAAGAAATTACAGTCGTACTACCATCCACGTTGAGACGAAAAGTCTTATCCTAAAAGATGCTTTACTAATGTTCGGCATGACAATACACAATGTGACAATAATATTTTTTTACTTAAAAGAGTAAAATTAAGAAAAATTATCGGCAAAGAAAAACTTTCTTTCGAGTCGAAAGTTTTTACAATTATCCAGAGCCCACTATTGTCCACATTTTGCATCGAAAGCACCTTCGGTTAATGATTTTTATTAGCCAATAACCCTATTTTAACCTTAATTTTAACCCAATGACGCTACTTTTGCCTCAAAACGCCATGAAGATGCTCCATATGTTCTAATACCAAATCAATCTTTTCGATATCAAAATCAAAAAAAAATTAATCATGAATATTAGGCCGGTCGTCGATGTGGCATATCTTTTAATGTATAACTTTTTTAATACTTTAAGTAAAGCATGGAATTAATAAAAAACTTGCGAGCATTCATGCTTGCCGTCTTACTCGGAACTATTATGTCCTTTGCGTCTTGTAGCGATGATGATACTGCTGCAAGCTATGGGCTTGGATCTGTTTCGGGGACAGTTACAGATGAAATTGGTGATCCCATCGAAGGTGTCTCGGTTGCCGTATCGGGTATCGATGGTACAGTAACGACCGATGGTAATGGCTTTTTCGTAGTGAACGATGTTACAATTCAGAGTCATAGTATAACCTTTGCGAAGAAGGGTAGAGAAACAATCAGTACAACTATTACAGCCGGTAGCTTCAAAACAGAAGACAATACGGCAAATGTAACGGTTGCCATGCTGGATGCCTCTTCGCAAATCGTAGGGGTTGTTTACGATGCACGAAATAATAATACGCCTTTTGCCGGAGTAACAGTAAGTATAAATTCTTCGAAACAAGTCCTCACAGCAAGTGATGGTACCTTTGTGATCGAAGATGTCAGAACCAATGACTATACCGTAACATTTACAAAAGATGGATATGCTACAATTTCTAAGAAAATAACAAAAAGTAGTTTCACCAACAAAATATCGACAGTAGAATCTATATTCATGGGACGCGTAGAGCTGCTTCCGGGCTTGACTGCCGACGATTTGGCCGAGGCCGACCAGTGGTATTATAACGAATATAGAGGTGGACGTAATGGCGATGCTTATCCTCACTGGGACTGGTCAACAGACTATATGTGTACATTCAGCTTTGTCGGACAATGGCAAGAACAAAATGAAGGTACTACTCTGCAAATCAAAAACAGTGAATCGGATCAGAATAAACCTGCCGATATGGAGAACTTCGACTCCTATACTTATGGACGTAAATTAATCACGGCAGACAATAAAATAATGTCGTTGCGAGTACGCACACACAGTACAAGTGATGATGCTCCTACTTATTTCGGGGTGCAAGTTGTAGATCTGTCGCAAACTGACCCTATCGCGATCAAAATAGGAGAAACTCAATCGATACATTCAAGTGCTTACAAAGATTACGAATACGATCTGAGCGCATATATAGGAAAAGAGGTTGTTATCGGCATAGGTATTTATCGTCAATCGGAAGGAGATTATTATAAACAATTAGTACTCCGCGCTATCCGTTTTGCCGATAAAAAAGTTGAAGGTTGGAGCTGGTTGCCGGGAACTGAAGTCGTTAGCGGGTGGAAACTAACTCAAGAAACTGTACGGTCAACTATGGTTCATGCTAAGACCTCATTTACAGGTATTAGTCCTGAAAAAGGTAGTAGAGATAACTACGTTGATGCGTATCGTACATGGAAAGATGTAAGTCATATTGCTGCAGAATGGACGTTGGTACCATTGAAGAAAGACCCGGAAGTATTCCCTTCGGAAGGATATATAATCAAGACTCGTAACGATTCGGAAATAAGCACTACTGTTCCGGAAGCATATTTATACTCCAAATTTGCTATTGCACCGGGCTCTAATACATTGACTTTGCGTACCCGAAACTTCAGCAATAATTATACTTATTTCAAAATAAGTGCTGTCGAAGAAAATGGTACCGTTACGCATATAACACCTCAAAGTACAAATGCTCAGGATCAGGCAGCCGCAGCCGATGGATGTTGGAAGTTTGTTCACCAGTCGGGAGCAGCCGGCGATCCGGCAGGTTATGCTTCATTTGTCTACGATCTATCGCAATTCAATGGCAAAAATGTAGTATTGGTTTTGGGAGTTTACAATTGCGTGCCAAATTCGGGTGAAAATAAACTAGCCATATATAAAGTTGAATTACATTAACATATAATCTGAAAATGAAAAAAGAGATAATAAGTACATTAATTGGCTGTGTGTTTCTCTCAGTCATAGCAATGGCGTGTAGCGACAGCTCGAATGATGATCCTAAAAATCCGGAAATACCGGGAGTTGAAGAAAATCAGAGTGTTGTGGTTCAAAATCTGGAGCGGTCTATCCAGCTGGCAGATAATGCATTCGCAAAATACTTTGCCGGAGACGAAATGGCAATGGCTCGATATTATAATCCATATACAGGCTCTGCTTCCGGCGAAAAGGGCAGTGTTTGGATGTATACATCTTCCATCGAAGCGGTAAATGCTATCTTGGCAAGTCTTCAGGCTCAGAAAGAACAAGGCGATGCCACTTTTTACGATAAACATTTCAGCCGTTATTCCGATTTGCTGTACAAATTATACCTAAATCTAGACTACTACATGGGAACATATACGCTGACTTCTTTTACACAAGAAAAGTCATGGTCCGTATATGGCGTAAACCGTGCTAATGAAAAAGGTAAAGCAAATGTATCAGGGGTAGAAAACGTATATGACGATCAGATGTGGCTCATACGTGAACTGATAGAAGCATATAAGCTGACCGGAAAGAATGAGTATTTAGCAAAAGCAGAATACTTGACTCAGTATGTACTGGATGGATGGGACACAACGCGTGATGAAAACGGTAACGAAAATGGAGGTATTCCTTGGGGGCCGGGCTACGTAACCAAACACGCATGTAGCAATGGACCGATAGTAAGCCCTTTAGTTTGGCTGCATGAATTGTATGCTGACAAATCGGATAAAATAGAGCACCGCTATATAGATGCCACAGACAAGCAGACTCGAAAATCGGAAATGGTAAGTAAAAGTAACTATTACCTCGATTATGCAAAGAAAATATACCAATGGCAGAAAGATATATTAATAATGTCCGAAGGAGTATTCTTCGATATGCGTGGAGGGTGCGAACCTAGTTGCGATGTAGCATACGAATATGTAAATCAGCAGAAATACCGTAAAAATACCAAGTTGACAAGAAGCGAAGGAGCGGCTTACTCTTACAATACCGGAACTATGATTTCCGGTGCGGGCGACCTATACAGGGTAACTAAAGACGCAACGTATCTGGCAGATGCTAAAAAAATGGCAGACGACAGTTTCAAATATTTTGCCGGCAAGGGAAAAGAGCTAATCGGGTATTACACATACGATGCAAGTGGTTTCAATAATTGGTTTAACGGAGTATTGATGCGCAGTTATGTCGAAATATATTCTTCTTATACTAATACCAAATCATATATCAATACTTTCCAGCAAAATCTTGACTATGCATATAAGAACTTCAAGTACGAAGGGCTGCTTCCGACCAATCTGCTTTTAGGTTGGAACGATAACAAGAATGACAACAACATAGAAGGAATGTTTATGTTCACATTTGCAGCCGAATATGCAATATTGTCGAAATATGAATTAGAGAACAATAAATAATATAAAAAGATTGCTATTATGATAGAAATACAATGCGCAAAAAACTTTCGGAACGGAGTTTTATTGATGCTTCTGATTCTTTGTGCGCCATTATCGCTTTTGGCTCAGAACAAGAAGATATCGGGTGTGGTAGTCGATAGTAAAAATGAACCTTTGATTGGAGTATCTGTAACAATCAAAAATGCAGCTAAAAGTACAGGAACTATTACAGGTATCGACGGAGACTATACCATAGAGGCTCCAAGCGGTGCCGTATTGGTGTTCAGTTACATTGGTTTTGTAACAAAAGAAGAGAAAGTAGCTGGCCGTAGCCAAGTTAACATAACACTGGAAAGCAATGATATTGTTTTCGATGATGTCGTTATCGTTGGATATGGAGTTCAGAAAAAGGCAACTCTGACCGGAGCCGTAGCCGGAGTAAAAGGCTCGGAAATGTTGCGCACCAAAAATGAAAATCCACAGAATATGCTTACCGGTAAAATATCGGGGGTGCGTGTATGGCAAAAAAGTGCTGAACCGGGAGCGTATAGTGCCAATTTCGATATTCGGGGTATGGGAGCCCCATTGGTCATCATCGATGGTATTCCTCGTACAACAGCGGATTTTCAGCGCATCAACCCGAGCGATATAGATGATATATCGGTGCTCAAAGATGCTTCAGCCGCTATTTATGGGGTGCGCTCGGCAAATGGAGTTGTTTTGGTTACGACAAAGAAAGGTAAAGAAGGCAAAATGGAAATAAATTATAGCGGATCTTATACCTTCCAGAAACCATCTCAAATGCCTACTTTGGCTAATGCCTATGATGCAATGACGTTGTATAACGAAAAATCAATGAACAACGTAAACGGCGGAAACATCATATATGGACAAGATGCTTTCGATGCATTTCGCACCGGAGCACGACGCACTACAGATTGGACTTCGCTACTGTTTTCCGATTATTCGCCGCAAACCCAACATGATTTGAGTATTTCGGGAGGTAGCGACAAATTGAAATATTACTTTGGTGCCGGATATTTCTCTCAGGAAGGATTTTTCAAATCAGGAGACCTGAATTATAATAAATTTAATATTCGCTCTAATGTAAGTGCCAAGATTTTAAAAGGTCTGACCTTTGATGTAAACCTCAGTGGAATGGCAGACGAGCAACACAATCCTTATACAAGTTCGGTCAATATCATACGCAACTACTGGAAGCAAGGAGTATTATATCCTGCCTATGCCGATCCTCAAAACACCATGCTAAACTATGATGGACTCGATCTGGAACAAAATACGGTAGCAATGATTTATTCCGACATTTCGGGTTACAGAAAGTATAAGAAAAAAAGCTTTCAATCATCAGCCTCATTAAATTATGATTTTGGTGTGTTGCATGATAACCTGAAAGGCTTGACTGCTAAAATACTGGTAGGCTATGATTACAATACAAACAATAATACCATCTTTAGAAAAGAGTATTATCAGTATGCTTATAACTCGAAAACAGAATCGTATGACAAAAAAGTGTTTGGAGATAGTTCACCCAGCCAGATAAAAAGAGAATTCTATGATAAACAACAGATACTAAGTCAGCTTGTGCTGAATTATGGACGTACATTCAACGAGCGTCATAAAGTAGGCGGATTACTGGGATGGGAGACTCAGAAAAATGATGGTGATAATTTTTATGGATTAAAAAATCTCGCATTTGGAACCGATCATATCTTGGCCGGTGTAGAAGAGGGACAAATGACAGGTATGTCTTCCAGCATAAATGATTATTATGACGAAGCTAAAGCAGCACTTATAGGTAGGATCAACTATGATTTCGACAGTCGGTATATTGTCGAGGCTCAATTTCGTTACGATGGCTCATCCCGATTTGCAAAAGGGCATCAATGGGGTTTCTTCCCATCTGCATCGGCTGCATGGCGTATCTCCGAAGAACCATTCTTCAAGTCGATATCTTTGTTGTCTTTTGTAGACCAATTGAAGTTCAGAGGTAGTTATGGTATACTCGGCGATGACTTGGCCAGCAACTGGAACTACGAATGGTTACCAGGATATGTATATCCTGCAACTAGCGGTGGCTCGGAAAGTGGATACAACGATACTTATGCTCCCGGTTACATATTTGGGGATCAATTTATAACAGGAATAGCACCTAAAGCGTTGCCTAACGAAGCCATAACATGGTACAAAGCAAAGACGTTTAACGTCGGTGTCGATTTTGACGGATGGAATAGCCTCTTTGGATTCTCTTTCGACTATTTCGATAGAAGACGTACAGGTCTATTTGCCCGTAATACGTCAGAGTTTCCTACTGTAATTGGTGCAACGGCTCCGAACGAAAATAAAAATAGCGACCGTCAGTTTGGTTTGGAACTGGAATTGAGACATAAAAATAAAATCAATGATTTTGTTTATAACATAAAAGGAATTGCTACTGTTACACGTACTAAATATTTAACCGCAGTACAAAATGGGCCTTATAAAAACTCTTACGATAAATGGCGTAACGACAATCTGAATAATCGTTACCAAGGAATTCAGTTCGGTTACGAATCAGCAGGACGCTTTACAAACTGGAATGATATCTGGTATTATCCACTCTATACAGAAAAAGATGTATTGCCTGGTGATTACAAATATTTGGATTGGAATGGCGATGGTGAAATCAATAGCCAGGATGAACATCCTTTTGCTTTCGACCAAACCCCTTGGGTCAATTTCAGTTTGAATATGGATTTTCAGTACAAAAATTTCGACTTGAGCTTGTTGTTCCAAGGATCAGCATTGGGTTCAATGGAATACAAAGAGCCTCTTTACTCTATATGGGGATCTAACGGAGGTGGTACACTTGTCCAATATTTAGATCGTTGGCATCCGGTCGACCCAACAGCCGACCCTTACGATCCGGCAACAGAATGGGTAAGCGGATATTACGCCTATACAGGGCATTATCCAAAAACAAACTCTGAATTTAACCGTGTAAGCACTGCATACCTTCGTCTCAAAAGTGCCGAAATAGGTTACACCTTACCCAAAATGAAATCGCTGTCGGGCGGTACCCTGCGTGTATTCTTCAATGCCTATAATGTATTTACATTAACAGGAGTGAAGTTCGTAGATCCTGAGCATCCAGACGATGATCTAGGTAGAATGTATCCTCTGAACAAGACTTATACGGTAGGCCTGTCTCTTGGATTTTAGATAAAAATTGAAAATAAGAAATAGTAAATAGAAATATATGAAAAAGTTATTTATTATATTATCCATATTGGGAAGTGTTTATTTTTCTTCGTGTGTCGACCTGGACATTACTCCCAAAAATGTAGTCAGCGACGATGACTTGTTTACCAACGAATCGGGAATGGATGTTTATATGGCCCGACTATACAGCTATATGCCCATCGAAGATTTCAAATATATGGCTGAATGGGGATACGAATACAATGGTTGGCTTGGAGCTACCGGGATAGAAGGAACAGGAGAGGCTGTAAATCGTGACGGAATATCGACATCGTTCACCAGCGAAAGAACTCCATACTGGAGTAAAGCTTTCGAAACGTTGCGCGAAACAAACCATCTGATCGAAACTCTACCCAACTATAAGAATAACCATACCGAAGCGGCTTACAATCACTATTTAGGCGAAGCCTACTACATTCGTGCAACAGTGTTTTATGCTATGGCCCGCCGTTTTGGAGGAATACCTTTGGTTACAAAAGTAATCCAATATCCCGCAGCCAATTCAGAATTGGAAGTACCGCGTGCGAGCGAAGAAGAGACATGGGATCAGATACTGGCAGATTTTGATAAAGCAATAGAGTTGATGCAACCTAAAAGCCCCAAATCGGGATATTCTAACAAGTATGTAGCCTTGGCATTTAAATCGCAGGCTATGCTATATGCCGGATCGGTGGCAAAATACAACGAAACCGTATCGGGCAGGCTGACAGGCTTAGGGAAGAAAACTGGAGTACGCGTGATCGGTTTTGACAATAACCGGTGGGAAGCAGCTTCTAAAAAATATTTTACAGAAGCCTATAAATCGGCTCGTCAGGTAATGGCCGAAGGCGGATACTCACTTTATATGAAAAAATGGAGTGCTGGCGACAAAGAAGCTCAGTATCAAAACATGGTAGACATGTTTAGCGACTTGAGCAGCGAAGAAAACATCTATGTAAAAGAATATTTATATCCTACATTGACTCACTCTTACGACGCATACAGCTCGCCATTTATTTTCAGAAATCCGTTATCGGCGGGAACATGTCCTACTCTCGATTTCATTGAATTGTTTGATGGCTTCGACCGTTATTCTGATGGTACACTCAAGGTAACAACAGGAGCTTCTAATAAAGAAGGGAATTATTTACTGTACAATACCCCGATGGATCTTTTCAAAAACGCCGAACCTCGTTTACGGGCATATGTGATTTTCCCTGGAGATATGTTTAAAGGAAAAGAAATCGAAGTTCGTGGCGGTGTTTATACTGGTAGTACTCCGATCAAACCTTTCTTCTCCGATTATTCTTATCCAAATGCTGAAGAACGCTATCAGCAGCTGAAAGCATATACTCAAGCTCCTAAAACATTATATTTGAGTTCAAGAGAGGGTGTCGATCAAGAAGTTGTAGATTACGATGGCAAGCAAATTACCGCAGCCGGAGCCAATGGCCCTTTCTATGATAATGGAGAAGCTACCGTTACGGGTCTTTATGGACGCAAGTGGCTAAATCCAAACCCTTCGGCCGAAATAGCTAAAGGAAAATCAGCACAGCCGTTTATACTTATGCGTTATGCCGAAGTTTTGTTGAACGCTGCAGAAGCTGCTGTCGAATTGAAATTGGCAGGTGTAGCATCACCTGACGGAGCCGATCTTTTACAAATAGCTACCGATGCTGTAAATGATATCAGAGAACGTGCCGGAGCGAATTTGCTTGCGACAAAACTTTCCGGGACAGAAGACGGACGTGATATTGTACGCAAAGAACGTCGCAAAGAACTTGCATTCGAACATAAAACAAAATGGGATTTAAGACGCTGGCGTGTATGGCACTATGATGGACGCGATGGCTTCTGGGGCGAAAAAAGAGATAAGAATACGTATAGCAATAACGCTGACTATCGCTTCCGCGGGCTATACCCGTTTCTCTCTACGGCAACAGGTAAATACTTTTTCGATGCTCACTTTCAGTGGGTAAGTCCAAAGAGATATTCTTATGGTCCCCTTGACTACTATTTCGAGATTCCAAGTGGCGAGGTAGCTAAGAGTTCTGTAATAGACCAACAACCTAACAGATAAAAAGACAATATGAAAAAAATAATTATTTATACATTAACATGTACATCGCTCTTGTTTAGTTCATGCAGTTTTTTCGAAGAGGATAACTATAATGAACCCGCAGAGACGCTAAAAGGAGAAGTAGTAGATATCGCTACGGGAGAAAGGATCCTTACAGATCAAGGAAGTGAAGGCATTCGGGTTCGTCTGACAGAATTGAGCTGGGGTGAGAATGTAGAGCACAACAATGACTTTTATTGTATGGCTGACGGAACATTCCAAAACACAAAGTTATTTAAAGGCAACTATCATATCGAACTGACAGGGCCATTTATTCCACTGACACGCCAAACCGAAGATGGGACAATTTTGGTAGACGACAGCAAAACTCTCGATATTTCTGGCGTAACGAACGTAAAATTTGAAGTTCAACCTTTCCTTAAAATAGAATGGGTTGATGAGCCAACAATATCCGATGGTAAGGTTACTGCACGTATTCGTGTTCAGCGAGGTGTGGATAAGAAGACATTCCGCGAAAAAATAGAACCAATGGGGCAATATAGCGAAAGCTTTACAAACCTTACAGATATTCAGTTTTTTGTAAGCTATTCATCTTCTGTTGGGTATAGGGCTAGGGATGAACGTTGGTCTAGTAAAATAGAGTATACAGGGGACGAATTCGATACAAAGTTTGGAAAAATCATCACCCTCCAGTCTAGTGGAACTATCCCTGCCGGAAGAACGGTTTTTGTGCGCGCTGCTGCACGTATAAATTATGCAACTCCTGTGGGAAGTGGAACCAGAAGGTGGAATTATAATGAAGCAAAAGAGGTATTAGTACCTTAATATTTAAATAATATATTCAAATCACGCATAAGGCTTAGTCTTTATATCTTAAAGTACAGTAACTAAGCCTTGTGCTTTTTAGATAATATATTGAAAATACACTAGTTGAGGTAAAGGGTGTATTTTTGGTATCAAAAAAAAACAAATATAAAAAATGAAACGACTTTTGATTTTATTTATGGGGATTGCCCTTATTGGAGGGAATAAAATAAAAGCCATAGACAAAGAACCTGTCGATTATGTAAGCACACTCGTTGGTAGCATGTCGAAGCGTGAACTGTCCACAGGTAATACATATCCGGCTATAGCACGCCCGTGGGGTATGAATTTCTGGACACCCCAAACGAATGGCATGGGCGACGGATGGACATACATGTATAATGCTGACAAAATCAGAGGGTTTAAGCAAACCCATCAGCCCAGCCCATGGATGAATGATTATGGACAGTTTTCGATAATGCCTGTAACAAGTAAGTTGACATTCAAAGACGACGAACGTGCAAGCTGGTTTTCTCACAAAGCCGAGGTTGCAAAACCATACTATTATTCGGTTTATTTAGCAGACCATGATGTGATTACCGAAATAGTACCTACATCACGTGCTGCTATGTTTCGTTTTACTTTCCCCGAAAACGATAAATCGTATGTAGTTATAGATGCCTTTGACGATAAATCGTATGTAAAGATTATTCCTGAAGAAAATAAGATAATAGGTTATACGACTAAAAATACAGGAGGTGTTCCTGACAATTTTAAAAACTATTTTGTAATTGTATTAGATAAACCATTTACATATAAAGCAGCGGTTGGGAACAATAATATTAAAGAAAATTTATTAGAATTGGAGCACGATCATGCCGGAGCCATCATCGGGTTTTCGACAAATAAAGGAGAAGTAGTTCATGCCAAGGTAGCTTCTTCGTTTATCAGTTTCGAACAGGCAGAACTTAACCTGAAAGAATTAGGCAACAACACCTTCGACCAAATTAAGCAACAGGGACGCAATGAATGGAATGAGGTGCTGGGAAAGATTAAGGTAGAAGACAGTAACACAGACAACCTGCGTACTTTCTATTCATGTCTATATCGTTCGGTTCTTTTCCCTCGCAGCTTTTATGAATACAATGCAAAAGGAGAAGTAGTACATTATAGCCCGTTTAATGGGCAAGTGCTACCCGGATATATGTTTACCGATACCGGCTTTTGGGACACATTCCGTAGCCTCTTTCCATTTCTCAACCTGATGTATCCGTCAATAAATGAAAAAATACAAGAAGGTCTGGTTAATACATATAACGAGAGCGGATTTCTTCCAGAGTGGGCCAGCCCGGGGCACAGGCCATGCATGGTTGGAAACAACTCGGCTTCGGTAGTAGCCGATGCCTACCTCAAAGGGCTTAAGGGCTATGATGCCGAAACTTTATGGAAAGCTGTGGTGCATGGCGCAAATGCGGTTCATCCTCACATTTCGTCCACAGGTCGTTTAGGATTCGAGTATTACAACAAGTTAGGCTATGTCCCTTATGATGTAAATATAAACGAAAATGCAGCTCGCACATTGGAATATGCATATGATGACTGGTGTATCTATCAGTTTGGAAAAAGCTTGGGAAAACCGGAAAAAGAAATCGAGGTATACGCAAAACGTGCAATGAACTATAAGAATCTTTACGACCCAACTCACAAACTTATGCGTGGAAAGAACGAAAATGGAACTTTTCAGTCGCCATTTAATCCATTGAAATGGGGAGATGCTTTTACCGAAGGAAACAGCTGGCACTATACGTGGTCTGTTTTTCATGACCCTCAGGGATTGATTGATCTGATGGGAGGTAAAAAAGAATTCAACACAATGATGGATTCGGTATTCAATGTTCCACCATTGTTCGATGAAAGTTATTATGGTTCTGTTATACACGAGATAAGGGAAATGCAGATTGTGAATATGGGTAATTACGCACATGGTAATCAGCCGATACAGCACATGATATATTTGTACAATTATTCGGCACAACCGTGGAAAGCACAATATTGGGTACGCGAGGTGATGGACAAGCTTTATAATGCAAATCCGGATGGTTATTGCGGCGATGAGGATAATGGACAAACATCGGCTTGGTATGTATTTGCGGCGATGGGTATGTATCCTGTGGCACCGGGTACAGATCAATATATATTAGGGTCTCCTTTATTCAAGAAGGTTACACTCGACTTGGAAAACGGGAAACAAGTAGTGATCGAATCGGTTGACAATACACCTCAAAACAGGTATGTACAGTCTATGTCGGTGAATGGAGAGAATTATACGAAAAATTATTTGACATACAAACAATTGACAGATGGAGCTGTTGTAAAATTCGAAATGTCGTCGGAGCCTAATAAGAATAAAGGTGTCGCCGAATCAGACTTACCTTATTCTTTCTCTAAAGAGTTAAAAGAAACTAATCCAAAATTGTGGAAGAAAATAAATAAAAAATAGAGTTTATATTTATACTACATTATATGCTTTCACCAAAGCGATTTGCGATGATGGCTCTGTAAGCATCTGATTTTTTTTGTATATAATAGTATATTCTAGATAATGTTTAATAAGATGAAAAAAAGATTATTGTTTGCCCACTTGTTTGCTTTCGGTTTTCTGACTGTGAACGCGTCTAATGCTTTCGATGTAAAGTGTTTGCCGGATAATACATTTGTAGTAGTTAATGACAAATATAAAAGCCAGCGTCCTGTCAAAAAGGATCGCTTATTCGAATCGGTTGCCGTCGAAAAAGAAATAGTGAGGGTGAAGGCTTTACTCAAAAATCGGAAATTGGCATGGATGTTTGAGAATTGTTACCCCAATACACTCGACACCACAGTCCGTTTCGAAAAGAAAGACGGAAAGCCCGATACGAGTGTATATACCGGAGATATTCATGCCATGTGGCTTCGCGACTCAGGCGCACAAGTATATCCTTATATCCAGTTGGCGAACGAAGATCCAGCCCTGAAAGAAATGTTGGCTGGTACAATACTCCGTCAGTTTAATTCAATAAATCTGGATTCTTATGCCAACGCATTCTATACCGATACCAATGAAGTGGGGCATTGGGCAAGTGATATCACTACGATGAAACCCGGGGTACATGAACGCAAGTGGGAGATAGATTCTCATTGTTATCCCATTCGTCTGGCTTATGCATATTGGAAAGAAACCGGAGACAGCAGTATTTTTCAGGAAGAATGGCTTGCGGCAATTAAAAGTACACTTCAAACATTCAAAGAGCAACAACGTAAGGATGGCGTCGGCCCTTATACGTTTCTCCGAAAAACAGATCGTCAATTCGATACGTTGAGTAACGACGGTAAGGGAGCACCGGTAAAACCCGTAGGGTTGATTGTCTCCTCATTCCGTCCTTCGGATGATGCTACAATATTACAGTTTTTGGTTCCTTCAAACTTTTTTGCGGTAACTTCTTTACGCAAAGCTGCCGAAATATTGACCACAGTAAATAAGAGTACCGATCTGGCAAAAGAATGTACAGACTTAGCTGATGAGGTTGAGACTGCCTTGAAGAAATATGCGGTTAATAATCATCCTAAATATGGGAAAATATATGCATTCGAAGTTGATGGTTTTGGTAACCAACTGCTGATGGATGATGCGAATGTCCCTAGCCTTTTGGCTATGCCCTATCTGGGAGATATGGATGTAAATGATCCTATCTATCAAAACACCAGACGTTTTGTATGGAGCGAAGATAATCCTTACTTCTTTAAAGGAAAAGACGGAGAAGGCATTGGCGGTCCGCACATCGGATATGATATGGCTTGGCCAATGAGCATTATGATGAAAGCTTTTACCAGTCAGAATGACGAGGAAATCAAAGACTGCATCAAGATGCTGATGGCTACCGATGCCGATACCGGTTTCATGCACGAATCTTTTAATGTAAACAATCACTACGATTTCACACGAGCATGGTTTGCTTGGCAAAACACCTTGTTCGGTGAGTTGATTCTCAAGCTGGTGAACGAAGGAAAAGTTGATCTACTGAATAGCTTATAGTGCGTAATAAATATTATATGTTTTATTACGATATTTAATATAAAAGGAGTCTTACAGAATGAAGATTTATGTCACATCTAAAAAAATACTGATTGCAATCTCTCTTGTTCTGACATCCGTTATGATGAATGCACAGTCGGAATTAGAGCCTGTCGATTATGTAAACCCATTGGCAGGAACATTGTCCAAATACGAATTGTCGACGGGTAATACTTATCCTGTTATAGCACGTCCGTGGGGTATGAACTTTTGGTCGCCACAAACAGGCAACATGGGAGACGGGTGGATGTATACCTACACTGCCGACAAAATAAAAGGATTCAAACAAACACATCAGCCTAGTCCGTGGATGAACGATTACGGGCAGTTCTCTATTATGCCGATTACAGGAAAAGCAGTCTTCGACCAAGACGAGAGAGCTAGTTGGTTCTCACATAAGTCCGAAATTGCAAAACCATATTACTATCGTGTCTACCTTGCAGATCATGATATAACGACCGAAATTACACCTACATCACGTGCTGCAATGTTTCGGTTTACTTTTTCCGAAAACGAAAATTCGTATGTAGTTATAGATGCTTTCGACAAAGGATCATATGTTAAGATTATTCCCGAAGAAAACAAGATAGTTGGATATACGACTAAAAATTCGGGGGGAGTACCCGAAAACTTTAAAAATTACTTTGTTATTGTATTCGATAAGCCATTTACATACAAAGCAGCTGTAGGAGATAAAACAATCCGAAAAAATGAGGTAGAAGTTACCGAAAATCACGCCGGAGCTATTATTGGATTTTCTACACATAAAGGCGAACAAGTACATGCTAAGGTGGCTTCCTCATTTATCAGTTTAGATCAGGCTCATATCAACCTTAAAGAGATTGGTAATAAGTCGTTTGACGATTTGTCACTTGAGGGTAGAAACGAATGGAATCAGGTTTTGGGGCGTATTGTTGTAGAGGACGACAATATAGACAACCTCCGCACTTTCTATTCCTGCTTTTATAGGTCCGTACTATTTCCTCGCGCTTTTTACGAATACGATGCTCACGGGCAAATAATTCATTATAGCCCCTTTAATGGAAAAGTGTTACCCGGATATATGTATGCCGATACTGGATTTTGGGATACATTCCGTTGCTTGTTCCCTTTTCTTAACTTGCTTTTTCCATCCGAAAATGCAAAAATGCAAGAGTGGCTTGTGAATGCCTATAAAGAGAGTGGTTATCTGCCCGAATGGTCGAGCCCGGGACATCGGAATATAATGATCGGGCAAAATTCGAGTTCCGTAGTTGCCGATGCTTTCATAAAAGGAGTACGTGCTACAGACATGGAAAGCCTCTGGAGTGCTGTGGTACATGGGGCAAACAGCCACTTGGCAGGAACTGCTTCGGGGCGTGTAGGATACAATTATTACAATAATTTGGGATACGTTCCCAATAATGTGAATATAAATAACAATGCAGCTCGTACGCTCGAATACGCATATAACGACTGGGCTATCTATAAATTAGGGCAGGCTCTGGGAAAATCGGAGAGCGAACTGGCACAATACAAGAAGAATGCATTGAATTATAGAAATGTATATAATCCTCGTATGAAGCTGATGGCGGGACGAGACGATAAGGGTATGTTTAGCCCGGACTTCAAACCCGAAGATTGGAGCACCGATTTCTGCGAGGGAAATAGTTGGCATTGGAGTTTCTGCGTGTTTCACGATCCTAAGGGATTGATAGACCTCATGGGTGGAAAAGATGACTTCAACATGATGATAGATTCGGTATTTGTAATACCAAGCTATTTAGGCATAAATAGCAGACGTGTGATACACGAAATGCGAGAAATGCAAGTGATGGATATGGGACAATATGCTCATGGAAATCAGCCGATACAGCACATGGTGTATATGTACAATTATTCGGGACAACCATGGAAGACTCAGTTCTGGGTACGAGAAATAATGGACAAGCTATACAATGCAAATCCGGATGGCTATTGCGGAGATGAGGATAATGGACAAACATCGGCTTGGTACGTATTTTCTGCAATGGGCTTTTACCCTGTTTGTCCGGGAACGGATCAGTATGTATTGGGTTCTCCATTATTTAAAAAGGTAACTATAAAACTCGAAAATGGGAAAACGATAAGGATACACTCGACAAAGAACAGCAAGCAGGCTCGGTATGTGCAATCCGTAAAACTAAATGGCAAAAGTTATTCGAAGAATTACTTTACGCATACTGATCTGATGAAAGGAGCTAACGTAAAATTTGAAATGTCTGCTAACCCGAATACTCAGCGAGGAATCCAAGTCGTGGACTATCCCTATTCTTTCTCTGACGAGATAGCAAATGATTAGATCAAAAAATATTAATGAAAATAGAGTGTATTAGTCTTAAAAAATAATTTATCTCGTTAATCGATATACGATTGTATATTTTAAGTCTCTGTGCACCACAAATTAGAAAATAGTAATTACATGATTAAAAAAAATATTTTTGTAGTAACATTCCTATTCTGCGTATTTGGTTCTCTATTTTCACAGAATCTTAAAGTTGCATCGTATAACATAAGGTATGCGAACAAGCATGATTCCATTGAAGGAAATGGTTGGGGGCAGAGATTACCTATCATCAGCAATATCATAAAATTTTACGATTTTGATATTTGGGGAGCACAGGAAGTATTGAATGGTCAATTGAACGATTTGTTAGCTAATCTGCCTGATTATAGTTATGTAGGAGTTGGCAGGGATGACGGCAAAGATAAAGGAGAATATGCTCCTATCTTTTTTAAGGAAAAGCGTTTCAAGGTGCTCAAAAGCGGACACTTCTGGCTGTCGGAAGACACTACATATCCTAACAAAGGCTGGGATGCGGTTTTGCCTCGTATTTGCACATGGGTACAGCTACGAGATAAGCAAAAGAAGAAGAATGTTTGGTTTTTTAATCTGCATATGGATCATGTTGGGGTGAAAGCTCGGTCGGAAAGCAGCAAGCTGGTAATTAGCAAGATAAAAGAAATGTGTAATGCCGATGATGCGATCCTCACAGGTGACTTTAATGTAGATCAGACACATGATAGTTATAATGTTATAGCTAACTCAGGTGTACTGAAAGACTCTTTTCACGATGCAAAGGTATGTTATCACACCAATGGTACTTTCAATAGTTTTAGAATAGAGCTGAATACCGATAGCCGCATAGATCATATCTTTGTAAGCAAAAGAATGAAGGTCAACAAGTATGCCGTATTGACCGATGCTTATTGGACAAAGAAATCTAACAAAGAGAAAATAAAATCGGGAGACTCACCCAGAGAAATATCTTTTGAAGAATATGATGTTCGATTGCCTTCCGACCATTATCCAATAGTAGTTGAACTCGATTACCCCTAATTGGGCTTTGTCGTAATATCGCTGCACGAAAAAATGAAAGGTTTACACGGATATGTAAACCTTTCATTTTATGGTGACATATGTATAAGCTACTCCTGCCGACACAAGATAAATACAAATAAAAAAAGACTTTTATATAATTGTTTTCATACTCTATCTTTTCAAGAATTAACACTTTTTTCTTTATAGATATTGCAGCTGGCACATAGTAATGTACCTAGTTCATCATAATGATAGATTATTACCATAAATTACATCGTAAATAAAGAACCGCTGTATGCTGAATGCCACGTACGATGGTTTGGTAGGGGCCGAAACGGGAAATAATCCCGTTTCCCCTACTCTATTCAATAAGGCTTTATTTATCGTTTTTTAGTCAGTATTTATTTCTCCTTACCCTCATTAGAGAATGAATAAGGCGTATCGCTTTCGTTGATTCCTCGCTTTTTGTTCGGGGATGAACTCATTTTATATTTAATGGTTGCTCCATTTAGTAACTGCTCTGATGTCAAATAGTTTTTTGTGTATACAGTTCCGTTTACCGTCATTTCGTCTATATACTTATTATTCTTACTATTGTTTTCCGTCGATATTGTTATCTTTTCCCCATTTTCAAGATTTAGAGTTATTTTCTTGAATAAAGGCGTCCCCAGTACATACTGATCCGTTCCCGGACAAACAGGGTAAAAGCCCATTGCAGAAAATACGTACCAAGCCGATGTTTGTCCATTATCCTCATCGCCGCAATAACCATCCGGATTTGCATTGTATAGCTTGTTCATGACCTCGCGTACCCAATATTGTGCTTTCCACGGTTCGCCCGAATAGTTATATAAATATATCATATGCTGTATCGGCTGATTTCCATGTGCATAGTTACCCATATTTACGATTTGCATTTCACGGATTTCATGTATTACCTGTCCGTAGTAGCTATCGTCAAATAATGGTGGAACATTGCATACAGAATCCATCATCATGTTGAAGTCATCTTTTCCACCCATCAGATCAATCAATCCCTGAGGGTCATGAAAAACAGACCACGTATAGTGCCAGCTGTTTCCTTCGGTAAAAGCATCTCCCCATTTCAACGGATTAAATGGCGACTGAAATTCGCCGTTCTGATTTTTACCCCGCATTAATTTATGTTCTTTATCGAACAGGTTTTTGTAATTCATTGCTCTTTGCTTGTAGATAGCAATTTCCTTTTCGGGTTTGTTTAGCATCTTGCCTAACTGATAGATACACCAGTCATTGTATGCATACTCCAATGTTCGGGCGGCATTCTCATTTATATTTACATCATAAGGAACATAGCCTAACTTGTTGTAATATTCGTAACCTTTTCTTCCTGTCGATCCTACTTTAGGATGAACGTTGTTAGCTCCATGCTTTAAGGCTTCCCATAAAGTTTCTATATCGTAATTTCTAAGTCCTTTGATGTAAGCGTCAGCTACCACGGATGCCGAATTGTTACCTATCATACAATTGCGGTGTCCCGGACTAGCCCATTCAGGTAAGAATCCACTTTCTTTATACGTGTTGACTAGCCCCTCCTGCATTTTAGTATTCATAGATGGGTATAATAAATTCAGTAATGGGAACAAACTGCGGAAAGTATCCCAAAAGCCGGTATCGGTAAACATATATCCGGGTAGCACTTGCCCATTAAACGGGCTATAATGTACTACTTCTCCTTTTGCATTAATTTCATATAAAGAACGTGGAAAAAGGACAGAACGGTAAAGGCATGAATAGAATGTCCGAAGATTATCTATATTTTCGTCATCAACCTTTATTCTCCCTAATATCTGATTCCACTCTGATCGTCCCTGTTCCTTAACCTGATCGAATGTCATATTGTCCAGTTCTTTCAGGTTAAGTTCTGCCTGTTCGAAACTGATAAAAGAAGAAGCCACCTTAGCATGAACTACTTCCCCCTTCTTAGTCGAGAAGCCGATGATGGCTCCGGCATGAAAACTACTGCATTCTAGATTGTTCTCTACAATGTTCAGACTGTCAACGGTGGATCTATAAGTAAAAGGTTTGTCGAAAACTACAGCAAAATAATTTTTAAAGTTTTCGGTTACACCTCCGCTGTTTCTGGTGGTGTAACCAATTATTTTATTTTCGGATGGAATAATCTTTACATACGATCCTTTGTCGAATGCATCTACTACCACATATGATTTTTCATTCTGAGGGAATGTGAAACGAAAATAGGCGGCACGCATTGTTGGTGTCATTTCGGTTACGACATCATGGTCTGCAAGATAAACACTATAGTAATATGGTTTTGCAACCTCGGTTTTATGAGAAAACCAACTAGCTCGTTTATCTTGGTCAAACACAGCCTCTCCGGTTACAGGCATAATTGAGAATTGTCCATAGTCGTTTATCCAAGGACTTGGCTGGTGTGTTTGTTTAAAGCCTCTTATCTTGTCAGCATCATATGAATAAGTCCATCCATTTCCCATTTTTCCGGTTTGAGGTGTCCAAAAATTCATTCCCCATGGGCGAGCAATAGCAGGGTATGTATTTCCTGATGATAAAGAGTATTTGGACATGGTTCCAACCAGAGGGCTAACGTACTCTACCTGGGCTTGTAGATGTTCTGTCCATAAAAATGCAAAGAATTGAACTAAAATTAACAACCTTAAATTTTTCATATTATATTCATTTAATTTTATCATCATCTCTTGTTGTGTTTAGGAAACATTGGTTAAAGATAAAAACAAAAGGCATTGTAGATAGAGATAACAAGCTTTATCTACAATGCCTTTTGACGATTTATTTTCACTTCATTTACTTATTCACCCATCTGAAATCTCCGACTAGCTTGGCTGAGAACTTTCCTGTAATATCTTTAATGTCCCCATCATCCGATACTGTTTGATCAAAGTTCCATCCGCAGACTAAGTCTGATTCTGAACCCGTAACCGTTTCTGGATTATTCATTATATTTATAATATCAGTCTGATTTTTTGCTTTATTCCAGATATGGAAATATTTTAAGCACCCATTTGTAGCTTTACTTCCTTCCAAACCGCCCTCTGATGACATGCCGGTAAATGCAACCATCGGGATATTCAGATCATTTGATCTGTATGGTTTTGAACTATCTTGATTCGATTGTTCTGATTTACTGAGACTTCCGTTCACATACATTTTTAACATTATTGGTTTCCCTCCATTTGTGTCTCCATCTACACCTTTTTCGTTCGTAACCAAAGCAATATGTACCCATTGATCAACAATACTAAAACCAAATCCAGGTTCGAATAAATCTTGGACACCCATTGCATAAGTAGTTCTCAAATTACCCATGTGCAGGTTGATACACCACCCTTTGCGGTCGTGCTCCCCATTACCCAGATCTTTGTCGGTGAAGGTTGAGACAAGGAATACAAAACTGTTAAGTACATTATCTACATCGGTTAGTTTTACCCAGAAGTCTACTGTAAATTCTTGCTCACCGGAGTTTCCAAAATTAGAAAACTCACTATGAGTCCCAAAATTGATATATCCGCCATTTTTCCCATATATATTCAGCTCGGCAGGAAGAGGGATAAAGTCTTGAGTTCTGACAGAGCTTTTAAAGTTGTTTTCTATCTTATTGGTCTCAAGAATAATATTATCCATGTCACTGTTCGATAGCTTTTTGGTTCCGTCTTTTACTTTAGTGAGAGTTTCGTCGAGCGATGTAATCTGATTCTCTAGAATTCTTTTGCTGCTCACGGGGTATTCTCCTTGCTTCTCGCCAAAGACAGCACCATTAAGTAATGTTGTGACATTGCCGAGTAATTCGGTCAATCTTTCTACAAATATTTCTGTCTTATCTATCGGACCTGTTGGGGTCGTTGTATCATCATCATCGCTTGAGCATGATGTCAATGGCATGAAGAATGCCATCTGTCCTACCAAAAAAGCGATTGCCATAAATCGAGAAAGGTATGTCTTTTTCATGTTTTTCTTATTGTTTGTTGAGCTGCCATCTCTTCTCTATAGCCAATAAGAGATGGCAGGCATTATCAATTTATTTTATTTCATTCCAAACATAATCTCCAACCAGTTTGGCTGAATATTTTCCGGTAATATCCTTTATATCATTGTTGTCGTACGGTATTTCTGTAAACTTCCAACCGCAAACTAAATCTGTTTCTCCCCCTGTGATTGTAGTAGGGTCTGTCATTATAGCTTGTAGCTGAGCTTGGCTTTTCACAGAATTCCATATATGCACATGTTTCATGTACCCATTTGTACCTTTTCCATCTGTGGCTATAGCCCCATCATAATTTGTGTAATTGAAACCGATCATAGCAGTACCCTGTGTGTTAGGGGTATAATTCGTTTGTCCCCAACCTTCTTCTTTAACCAATTGGCCATCTAAATACATTTTGAAAGTTGTAGGTGTGCCAGAGCCATCATCTACATTAGTAGGGTTCCACACAAAGGCAATATGTACCCATTTACCCGCTTCTTCGTATTTTACCCACGGCTCATATAATCCCTCTTTTCCTAATGTATAGGTCATGCGAAGATTTTTAGCGCCACCTTCCCCATAGTAATTAACACACCATCCTTGGCGATAACGATCTGCACTTTGGTTGTCTATAAATGTGGACAAAATATAATCGAAGCTACCTATGTTTTCAAATTTAAGCCATAGTTCAACGGTAAACCCTTGGTCAAAAGCCGAGTATTCAGGATGTGATCCAAAATCTATGTAGCCTCCATTTTTACCATTAACATGGAGCTCTCCAGGTATTACAACATCTTCGGTACGGATGGTAGCCAAAAATGTTTCTTTCTTCTGATTCGCATTGGATATTTCCCTCTCAGTCTCGCTAGGGATTTGGGCCTCCGGAATTATTTTTCCTTTTATAGACTCTAAGAACGCTTTCAGATCATCGATCGCACCTTCCAATATTTGTTTACTTTCTTCGGGATATGTTCCTTCTCTTACTCCAAATGTTACAGAAGCTTGCAAATCTGTTAGTTCTTTTATTTTTTTGCCTATTTGCTCTTTGTATTCATAGACTTTTATGGTGTCGTCATCATCGCTCGAGCAAGCATTGAAAGAAAACAATATGCTGCCAGCAAAGAGTACCATCATTAATATTCTCGTTGGTTGTAAATTTTTCATATTACTTCAAATATTAGATTGTAATTTATAATGGTATTAATAGATACCGCCTTCGTCAATATATTTCTTGATAGTTGCGGCCAAATCCATAGGCAGCATGAACTCGAACGTGTTTGGAGAATCTTCTTCTACACGTTGTAGTTCTTTTATAAGCCTTTCGTATACAACAACACTATTGCCATCAAATCCATAGTAGTTAGTCAATAGATAGATGTGGCGAAAAAGAGGGCGACGCGGACTAGGAGATATAGACATCAAATCTCTATACACATCTCCATCTCCCCAACAGTGGGTACCTTGATCAATGCGTACTACATTATTTAGGTATTTGTAAGATGAACCAGAAGTATGTGTTCTGTCTGAACCATCCATAACCAGATCAACTTTGCTTCCTTCCATATATTGTTTGAAATACATCTGTTCTACTGTGTTCCATAAATGAGCTGTGTGAAAACCTGCTGTTGCCAGCCACTTGCTGTTCATGTCGATCCAATCTGCATATTTCCCGCTTTGAGCATATTCATCTCCATATATAAATTGAAATCCCGAAGGACCTGCGGTCAACTCATCATTTTGTGTCAGATTCTTGTAATAGAATTCCAGTAATTTAGGATTCAGTTCTTGTAATCCAGCAGCCATTGTAACGCCTACCGGAACTTCACCTCGACGTTTTCCTTCTTTGAATATTTGATAAAGAGAATTCTGATCAAATTGCACATTGTCTCCATCGCTTAAGCTGATAGCAACATATATTTTACCCGGCTCTACTGTTCCGGCTACACCTTTGCGCTGTTGGAACGATTTGCTTGAGAAGCTGCTCCAATAGCTACCGTTTGCATAATAGTCACTCACAACAAAACCGGCATTGCGTGTATTGGTAAATTTGTTCAGGTCGTCACCGATAGAGTTCATTCCGAATCCAAACACTGAAGATCCCACTGGATATTGCATCTTATCGAAAATACTATTCATTATAGCTTTGTCGTCACCGTTTGTTTCGTCCAACCAGAAGCAAAATCCTTTACTGGCAACCGTGTAGTCGTACATACGCCAAGGGTTGTCTTTATAGTCGCTTCTCAACCCTGCCGAGAAACTAATCTTCTTATTGCAGCCGGCAGCCAGATTTTCGATTGCCCAGTTATAAGCGTCTGCTTTGGATGTCCACATTCCTCTGATATCCTTTATTTGCAGAGAACCTGTTCCTCCCAGCTCAGTATCGATGAAGTTTTTCATGTACACTGTTACAGGGATACCCTTTTGTTGAGCTGAAATCATTAATGCCAAACTCCAAGACCAGGGTTGATTCTCATCCCATACAACAAGACAGTCAAATTTATCTTTGTACATATTGTATAGGGAGGCAAAACCTTTATTTTTAGAAGTCTCAGCTTTCGCTTGTAATTCGTAAGAACTTCCGGCATCGTTTAATTGATCGAGATGCTGATTATTCCACAATAAATATGCACGAGCATATTCCTGATTAATAACACCCTGCATTGCGGCACTGGTTAGTTTGGAAATGTTTTCATCATCTCTTATATCGAATACATTAACTTTATCTACAGGCAGGTTCTTGAAAAACATCCCGCCCTGAGGACTTGCCGAGCTGTTGTAGTCTATAACAGGATGTAATTGTTGTGCCCAGTTCTTAACTAAACGGATGATAACACCTTCGGTTATCTCTCCCGACATTTTCACTACTTTAAGCTCATATCTGTAAGATAAAAGAGATTTGTCTACAATATCAAACTCTGCTTTTTGAACACCTTTGGCTATGGTTAGTTCTGTATTTGTTTGCAGATCTTTTATTTTTATCTCTTTCGCATCTGTTATATACGGGTCGGCCCACGTTATAACAGCCTTGTCATTAACGCCTTCGACTCTAGGAATACGCACTTCTTGTGCAGTATCCTTATACTTATATGCTTCTTCGTTATCATCATCCTTGCATCCAAATAGCAGAATAGTTGAAGTAAGCATTAAAAATAACAGTTGTGCTGTTCTTGTTAAATTTTTCATAGCTTAGTAATTTTTATTTATTCATTTCTAATTTTTCTGACGAAGGAGGTACGTCTTCAGGAAGAGCACCCCATTCTTTATTGGCTTTGTTTCCCATTGTTAATACTAAAGTTCCACCATTTTCGATATCCTTATGGTTAAACCACGGCTTATTCAAAGGGGTGCCATTTAGTGTTGCTGATTGTATGTATTTATTGTTTGGAGAATAATTTTTAGCTTTAATTTCAAAGTATTTGTGATTGCTCAGATTCAACTTTATATTTTCAAAAACGGGACTACCTATATTATAAGTTGGCGATCCGGGTGTAACAGGATAGAATCCCATCATAGAGAAAACTACAAAAGCAGTCATTCCGCCTCCGTCTTCGTCTCCGGGCATACCCATCAGATCGTTTCGGAACCATTGATTAAGAAGCGTTCTTATACGTTTCTGTGTCATCCAAGGCTGTCCCGCATAGTTGTACAAATAAGGGACGTGTAAAGATGGTTCGTTAGCCATAGAGAACTGACCTACATTACCTGTATGATCTGGTAATTGATAATAAAAATCGAATTTGCTTCGTCCTAGAGATTCCCTGAATGTATTGTTCAGATTGTTGATAAACGACTCACGTCCACCCATGAGTTCAATCAGGTCTGCCGGATTGTGCTGTACGTCCCAACGATATATCCAACCGTTATTTTCTCCGTAATAGTCGCGAGCACCTTGTCCCCCTGAGAATCTATAATCGAAAGGAGCTACAAAATCTCCATCTTTGTTTTTAGGATGGAAAAATGCAGTTTCTTTGTTATAAACATTCCGATAAGAATATGCCATTTCCATAAATCGCTTGTAATCGTCCATTTTTCCAAGCGTTTTGGCTATTTGAGCCAGACACCAGTTGTCATAACTATTACCTAATATAATGGATATAGCTTGTCTCCTTTCGAAAGGATGAACTTCTTTGCAAGTTTCAGCTTCTCCCTGATTCAGAGCCGGAAAGTAACCCTTTTCATTATAAAACTTGTCCAGTTCGGTAATCGGTAACTTCAACCAAGGAAGAAGAGTTTTTTCGGTTATGGCTCCTTTGCATGCATTGTATGCCGATTCGAGGTCAAAACCTGTTAATCCTTTGCAATACGCATCCCAAATGACAGCAACAGCATGGTTGCCATTCATTCGATGGCTGTCTCCTGTAACTTCCGGAAAAGTAGGCATCCAACCATTAGGAGATTGTTCGGCCATGCGGATATATGCTTTCACCATATCTTCCTCCATCTTAGGTTCGATAAGGATACGTAACGGATGCGTAGCCCGATATGTGTCCCAGATCCAATCATCGGTGTAGAATGGAGTTCCATTATCTTCATGGATTTTCTCGTCAAAAGCACTGTAATATTTTCCATCTTCAGAAATATTGATCATACGCTCATATGTCCTGTATAGGGAAGTATAAAATATAGCCTTTTCGTCATCACTTCCTCCTTCTATCTCAATCTTTCCCAATACATCATCCCAAACGTTCCGCCCAACTTCTGCTACTTTGTCTACATCGTAAGTGTTTATATCTCTCTGTAAATTACTTTTTGCTTGATTGGCACTTATGAAAGAAATACCATAGCGAATATTTATCCTTTTATGTTCTCCCATATCAAGGACTATTGTACTACCTTTCTGATTAGAGAAATCCAGCTTGTTATCGGATAGAATACCAGAATTTACAGGTTTTTGTTCTGTTTCCAGATATAAATAAATGCGCGTAGGTGTATTATCTATTATCTGATAACCACTAACAGAGTTACCATCAGACGTTAACTCTCCGTTTCGGGTATTGATGATTAATTTATTTCTTCCGGATTTTTCAAAATTTATCTCGTATATTCCGGCCTGATGTGACGGAGCGTACTTTACATCGATATTCAATTCATCAAGATATACACAATAGCTATAGGGAGTAACTTTTTCATTATCGTATGAATAACTAATGATAGCCCCCAGATTTTCATCTCCTTGAACCGGACTTAAATTGAACGCCGAAGAACCCCTATGGCTAGTTACAGCTATAGGTAGACCGTTTATCAGGTCGGAGGTAAAATCGGCCCGCTCAGGATACACCCTTAGCATGGAATTCGGCAAATGAATCGTTGGGTAGGTAGGTACAAGCAGATGGCTTATATTTCCGGCATATGGATTGACATAGTCTACTGGGGATTTTCCATCCTTGTTACTCTCTGTTAAACATGCTGTCCATAAGCTCAGAATAAAACAGATACCTCTTGCAAGTATCGATAATCTTAGTTTCTTCATTTTTTATTACAAATATTATTTCATTACTATTTTTCCTTGTGCTGCATCCGGATTCTGTTCCAGATAGATACGATACATTTCAAAAAATGTAGGAGCATCTAACAATTCGATGTTTGTACCCTTTTGTTTTAATTCGTCATTTATGGTTTTATACCACGTAGGAGATTTGAGTATCGCTCTGAACCAGTGGAACGGAATAGGACGTTTGTTTACTCTTTCGATTACTACATTGGCCGCTTTCAGCGGATCATGATCTACTATATCATAATCGGAACGAATAACAGGCATTGTCTTGTGCAAAGAGGTAAGAGGCGTCTTTTGAGGAACAATTCCATTTGGACTGAAATCTGCGTAGCAATCCAATCCTTCATTATTTAGCCCCGGAGCTTCGCCGTCAATAATAAAACCAGTTATAGAGAGTCCCCATTTATCGTAATATTCTGAGCAATGCTTTTTCCATGCACCCAAAGCATCAGGTAACCCCGAAATAGGGCGTGGTTCTTGCAACATACCAGGAAGCAAATAGCCAGCACCATTATCTGCACATGCGAAATAGTCTTTGTCGCTGGCTGTTTTCCGATAATTATGCATCACCATCGGTACACGTCTGGCTAAAATAGGGCTGATAGACCACATCAACGGCACATTCCCCCGATTAGGCTCATCCCATAGAAATGGTGTAGTCTGAGTAATCCAAGAAGAAGAATCGAAGTCTCCGACATAGAAGATTATAAAATTCCTCCCAGCGAAATTGATACTCCCATCTTCGTTCAGATAACCCCTATCCTTTAGGTTTTGGCGGGTAATCCATTGCTGAGGATATTTATCTTCTAAAGGAAAATGTTGCCAGAATGAAGCATTCGCCAAAGCTCCTAAGCCTATTGCATCTGCATCTTTGAATGCATTGTATGCACTGATAATACGGGAAAATTCCCATTCAGTAGCAACATCTTCGTGCTTGCCTTTAGCATGTTGGGTATATTTATATATCCAACTGGGAAATCCACCAATATGACAAAACTTTTCTCCTTTATTTTGCTTATACGCCTCCTCCAGAAAGGTGGTTAGAACTTGCAAGTCAAGCCCAAGCGTCTGTTTTGAATCGTCAGTTGCCGATTCGTCATCCCAAGGCGATAAATCAAAAAAGAATGCTTTCTTACTTACAAAGAAATCATGGTTTGTTAGCTGATGATGGTTCTTTACCGTGCGGGTAGGGTCTGTAAGCCAATATTGATCGATATAGTATGCTCCATATTCAGTGTTACATTTTCCCGTTTTCAGATATTTTTGGATAAACCACAGATATGGATCTATCTTAGTAGAACCCGAGGATTCGATTTCTGTTCCTGCGATTTTACCTTTTCCCGTAAACATTGAAGAGCCATCTTTATTTACTAGCCAACATTTTACTTTCAGCTTTATTCCTCCTTTTACAATACGATTATAAAGACTGTTAGGTCTATTATCATAGCGGATAGCAATCAGATTTTCTACTCCGGCTATAGATGATGCAATATTGCTGGTAGAAGCCACGTGAGGGTCGTACACGACAACTCCGTTGATATCCTCTTTATATATCTTTATCACGTCAACAATATCGGTTTGAGAAATAGTGTCGCGCCCTGAAAGCCATTCTCCGGATTTACGATACTTGTTCCACCAATAGTCGTCTACGTTCTGATCCCTTTCGTTCATCACATAGCGGATATATAATTGCGGCTTGTCTCGGTTTACGATCCCTTGCAGAGTAGCTGTTGCATGAAGGGTTTCCCAAGCACGCTCAGCTTCGACCCTGTCTCTTAGGTCAATGTCATTGAGACGTCTCAAATCGAGGACAGTGATAGGTGTTTTACCTTCAAGAGACGTAAATCCGATTAAGGATATCAAAACACAGATTATTATTTTACTAGTGTTTCTGCTCATTATTATTTCCTTCTTAAATATTTTTTAGCAGTGATTAAGACTTTCATCAGCGTTGGTTCGTACAAATCAGTGGCGAGATATGCTGAGTGAGAATATAGTTCAGACCACATCAGTTCATACGGAACTTTATACTCATCCAGTTTTGCTACTAATAACTTTACCTGATCCGGATCGACTAAGTCGTCACCAGTACTATAGCCTAAAAGACAGAACGGTGCTCCGGTACGGACAAAGTTTATGGGAGAGGCTTCCTTTTTCAAAACAGGGGTATCTCCTAAAAACTGAAAATGATGATCGTTTGGTTCAAATCCTTCTTTTATATTTTCCAGAGCATACGCTCCATTAAATCCTACCATTAATTTTGTACCGGGAGTACGCATGGCGGCGTACGCCGAAAGGTGTGCGCCAGCCGAATGCCCTCCAAAACCAAACTCACTTTTATCTAAACCTAATGCTTCTGCATGCTTTTTTATAAACTTCAATACATCCTGGATATCACTCCATGCTTTTTGCATATTGCCGCCCTGCGGTAATAGTGAGTAAGAAATACGAACTCCTGCTATACCGTGAGAAGCCAGATATGTAGACATACTTTTCATTCCGTATAAGTCACCTGCTTCCCAGCCACCTCCATGAATCCATATCATAAAAGGGAACTTGCCTTTCCCTTTAGGAATATCTACTTCAAGATAGAGATCGTAGTCAGGATATTTTTTATACAAAAAACGTTTTGTCTCACATTGCTGATAATCTTGTTCCTGAATAAATAAGTTTTTAGTTACGTAAGGAACAAACATATCTGCCGGAGCCTTGTCCAGATCAAAAACCTTTAATGAACGGATTTTTTCCTCGTCTTTAAGCTTATATCCATCACTGGTCGGAGTCAGAATATGTGAATACCGATTCATCACCTCTTGAGCAATCATATTATTGGCCCAAATAGAGAATAAAACAATAGTAAGGACTTTGTAAAAATCTTTCATCATTTAAGAGTTCTTGGGATATTATGGTATGTCTATTTTTACGGAAGCAGCGTAATTGTATTTAGTTTCATTACCATGAGACTGTGCCCCTATTCTGAAATAATAGCTTTGTCCTGATTTCAAGTTGGAAGAGTTTTCATCTAAATTAATTGATAGTTCAAATGCTTCCCCATCCGAAATTTGACGATCTACATTTTGCGTCTTGTTTACTATATTTAATTTATTAGACACATCAATGTGAGAATGGGCAAATAATGAAATTCGGTAAACCTGATTACTGGTGACTTGTTCCAATTTAAATTTAGCTACAACGTTTCTTCCGTTAAGAGTAATTTCTGGTTCTAATATTCTTAGATAAGGGTTAACTTCAAATACTTGGAAATTTTTACCTTTTTTTATTTTAAAATCTATTGTATCTAGTGGAACATAGTTTCCTTTATTCATAATTATCTTATAATCTCCGGAAAATATCATACTGTTGTTAAATGTCCCGTCTTTCTGTATAACCATATTTTGAACAGGAGGATTGTCTCCCCAACCCATTTCGATGAAGTAGACCCTTGACCCGTCAGATATCTCCTGAGGGATCAGTTCTCCGGTCTTTTTGTCTCTCAATTCTCCTGAAAACGTAGCATTAGGCCCATCCAGATTATCTTTTTCGCAAGAAGTAAAAGAACAGCAGAACCATATTGCCAAACATATAATTAGTATTTTTTTCATAACTGTTTTTTATTAAAATGTTTTGTTATTAAGGATTCTGTATCAAACCATTTGCAGATGTTCCCGGTATGTTTTTGTAATACCAAGTGTAGTCAAAAGATTTAGATTCAATTCCCATAGGATTTACACGTACATATATGTAAGTCACGGGGTTTGTTCTTAGATCTAAAAATGGAACCAAGCCTTTTCTTACTCTATTTTCAAATTCTTTATGGAATGTCCTCCAGCGAATCAAATCCCATCTGCGTTTGTTCTCAAAAGCTAATTCCACGAAACGCTCTTTGCGTACATTAAATTGAGTAAGCGGTATCTCGTCAGTATGGGCGGCTCTCTTACGTATACTGTTCAGTGCAGTTTTTGCTGTAGATATCTCAGCTGCGGTCGGAGAACTTTTCTCGATAACAGCTTCGGCATAGTTTAGTAAAATTTCCCCATAGCGAAACTCAATCCACGGTTGTACGCTTTTTCCCCAAGCTTTTTCGACAGGGGATTCTATTTGCAGAAATTTCTTAAATAAGAATCCACTTCTGGTATAATTTCCTAATGTAGGGTCGAATCCTGAATATTGAGTTCCCTTTTCTGCTCCGTAGGTGTAATAAGTAAGGCCATCTTTCCCTACTTCTTGCGCTTGTGTGCGATAGTGGAAGCCAGATCCATTAGCTTTAACCATTCCTCCTTGGATAATAATCTTGGTGGAACCAAAATTCTCACCCGGAAATAAAACCATCGCATGTAAGCGTGCATCATGTCCGGCAAAGGCTTCGTAAGGCTCGTTAGCAGAAAATTTCAGATAAGATGTAGACAAACTGAAGCCATTATAGTCTGTTTCATTTCCATCGACACGTGTGGCTATAGGCTTAGTTGTTCCTGTTCCATCGTCGGTGTAGTCTTCGAATGAATCAACAAAATCGAGAGTAGGGTTCATACGACTTGGATATAGGTTCGGGTCTAGAATCACTTGCCTTGGACTAAACCATACATCATAGTTATGAGCTAAAACAGTGTTTGCGGCATATCCTTTCATCAGAATAGGCTCTTTTGTACCATCGAGACACTGAGCAGGTTGCTCGAATAATTTTTTATAATTGCTTGCTGCTTCATCGGGTGACATAGGGCTAGGTTTGTATAATCCATATTTCCCACTGTTCATTATTTGCAAGGAAGCATCAATAGATTCTGCGTAGTAGTGATCGGCATCAACAACTTCTATTCCAATCAGTTTTTGATCGGCAGCAGGGCCGGAAAATGAAACATAGGGCTGGTGGGTGAATTTGGCAACAGAGGCAGCAAACAAGGCTGCTCTTGATTTTAGAGCCAAAGCAACCCATTTATTTGCTCTGTATACATTGGTTTCATTCGCTGTACCAAAAAGACTGATAGCCTGATCACAATCTTCGAGAATAAAGTCCCATGTGGCTTTTTCTGTACTTCTTGGAACTTTAAGTTCTTCTATATTTCCGTTATATTCTTGAGGTTGTTTGATTATAGATAATCCGCCGTAACGTTTTGCTAAAGCATAATAAGTGAATGCCCTTAGAAAATATGTTTCTGCCAGAATCTCATTTTTCTTTTCCTCGTTTATAATAGTCAGTTCTGGAATAGTGATCAATAAACTGTTTAAATCACGGATAAGAGTGTAACCGTTTTCCCAATAGTCAAACCACTCTTCGCCCCAGTCGTTGTATTCGGGGTGAATGGCTTCGTCACAAAAGTGTGCTGCCATAAAACCGGAATTGTTAACATCTGTTCCCACGCCAATATTAAATCCTCTGTTTGGGGAATAGGTAAAATCCTCAATAGGCAGTCGTCCGTACAGATTTGCCATATGGGCTTCTACTCCTTCGGGTGTGGAAAATAATTTGTCTGCAGGAATTTTATTCACAGGATTGATGTCCAACACGTCGTTGCACCCTGCTAAAAAGAATATCATTCCTAATAGTGCTATATGATATATTTTTTTCATGATTCTTAGTTTTTAGAAGTTCATTGTTAAACCAAAGTTGAAACTCTTGCTTAGAGGATAATTTAATCCTGCGCTATAGTCTCCTTCAATTTTTTCAGGATCGAATGCTTTTACAAAAGGGTCGCAAATCGTAAACAAATTGTTTCCGTTTGCATAAACTCTTAAGCGATCTACACCTAATGGTTTCAACAATTTAGAGTCGAAAGAATAACCTATCTCAATCGTTTTTAGTCTTACATAAGATGCATCTTTTCTCCATATTTCAGAATCTCGGGTATAGAACGATCCCATATCTTGTTCGAGACGTATAGCAGGCCATTCACCCGCAATCCAGGCACTATTCGAATCGTACGGATCTTCCTTATGCCATCTGTCAAAGAAATATTCGGGTGTATTACCTCCTTTGAATGCAAGCATTTTTGCATATACTTCATCAAATTGCACGGTGTAGAATGCTGATCCCTGGAATAGAGCATAGAAGTCTATATTTTTCCAAGAAGCCTGTATGTTCATACCAAAATGAACTTGTGGTGTGCCTGACCAGAATAATGGTATCTTGTCGAGGTCATTAATAACTCCATCACCATTCTGATCTTTGAAAATATAGTCACCGGGCAATTCTTTCGAATTTCCGTTATCGCCATTTTGTATTGGATAAGTATTTATTTCGCCCATGTTTTGGAAACGTCCGATGACTTCATAACCCCAGATAAAGTCGTTCCAACGATATGCCGATTGACCTCTCCACCTTTCCATACTACTTTTGTAAGATCCTGACTCTATATATTTGTTTTTTGTACGAGCGAGGTTGAAATTTCCACTAATACTGTATTGAAAGTCATTAATTTTGTTGTGGTGGGAGATTGTGAACTCAACCCCCTGAGTTCTGTCTCCATTCAGGTTTTCTTGAGGAAGAGTGGCTCCAAAAGTATTTGGTAATGATCCATATCGATAAGCCAACAAACCAGATCTGTCTCGCTGATAGACATCAACTTCAAATGCTATAAGTCTGTTTAAGAAAGATAGATCGAATCCAATGTTATACATATCTACTTTTATCCATGTCAGATTGGAGTTTACCATTGCCGGAGAAGCTACTCCATTGGTATATGTGTCTTGAGTGAAGACATAACCTCCGTTGTTTAGTGTATATCCCGGAATAAATTGGAACGGATTTCCGGCATCTTGTCCCGATCGCCCACAGAACCCCTTATCTTAAAGTTATCTACAAACTTGAAATTATCTTTTATAAAGTTTTCTTCCGATATACGCCATCC